>OJBX01000061.1_pt1 | contig 95487 bp, 85 predicted proteins | sample 1590751 | NCBI WGS metagenome assembly OJBX01 (sample SAMN05416780, study PRJEB24817) | seawater metagenome | isolation source: Sea water | place: Canada:Atlantic | collected 2013-07
AATCCAACACCTTACTAAAATTTTAAGGTGTTGCACTCAGTTTCTGCGGCCAAGGAGTACTGCATATATCGTGATAAATGCAGAAGCGATAGCGACGATAAAAGGGAGCTGGTAATCGGTAAAGTATGATTCGCTCAATATGTATCTGCTGCCCCCGACTAAACGCATAATATTGAATCGTATTATGCTGTAGGTTAAGTAGTTGCGGTAAAAACTTGGCGGCTGGCTTGGGTCATCTGACGTTCGCAGGGCAGTCCATCCAGCGCCTTCAGCCTCAGCCATATCTGAATGAAACTTCTCTATCTGTTCTTCTTTGTGCCCTTCGCGATCATTTGCGGGGTGAATATAAAACTCGCATTTTCTACGGAATGGAAAAATTACTTGGTCTCGATTTTCCGGTATTGCTGCGTAGCGACCGCCCCAAGAATATCTTGGATCTGCAAAGCAAACTCTCACAAAGTCTGAGTTAAGAAAGCTAGCCATTTGTCGGGCTTTCTTGCTTAGATATCTGTTTTCCCATGTATAAAGATATTCATGGATTCTTCTGTGCATATCTTTGACGTAAGTTTCCTCTAGATAATACTGCAAGTATCTCCAGAGAAAATATAAAAACAAAGCTACAAGTGAGAATTTTATCGCTTCAGGGTTTTTGATGGTGATGACGGTCCCTAGGATATTTATATTCTGAATATCCGCACCGCTAATAAAAAATAGTGGAAGCATTAGAGAAATAAGAAGTAGATTTCTTCTTTGGCGTAGCAAGCCCTCGGAGATATCCCTGTATCGAGCTTTTCTATCGTCGGCCATGAAATTTCCTATTTCATATAACGTTTGGTTAAAGGGCGGGCTTTAGCCCGTCCCAGTGAGCGGAGCGAACGATTTGAACCATTTGTTATGCGTTTTTCTTCATGATTTGATGAATTGCATTCATAGGGTGCAAAGATAAGGCTATTGTTGCCCCAGCAGGAACTTTAAGGCCTGGCGCGGATTTTTGACTGGCACTTGTTACTGCTCGCTGCGATATAACACCGATAGCCTCACCATCTTCGTTAACCACGGGACCACCACTGGCACCACTATTAACGCCATTATCCAAATAGAACATATCAACTTCTATGGCGATGTTCTGATTAGAATCCTCTGCAACAATTTTTCTATGATTGCCAACTGCAGCTCTTTTGATTAATGGCCCCATCATATCAGCCATATAGCCTTCCTTCATTGCAGAAATAAAGCCTTGCATTCCGGGGAAATCGTTATTTGCAACTCTATCTATGTTGAATGGCAAAGACAGATCATCGGAAAATCCTGAAACAAATACTTGCTGCCCTAGACTTGGCGACATCATCCTTGCGGGTAAAAAAGTAAATTCTTCGTCTTGCTTTTCTTTTGGTGCAAGTGCAGCAATATCAATTTGTATCATTTCAGTAAAGGCGGCGCATTGGATATTTAAGCCGCAAAAAGAAACTCTATATTCAAGCACAGGCCTTCCTGAGAACTTAACAAATATCTTTGCATTAGGGTCTGAATAATCTTCGTGCCGTATAGGTACTCTTCCAGTTACCACATGCGCTGCGGTAACGACTTCACCATCAAATGTAAATGCAAAGCAAGTACCCTGACTAATCACCTCACCATCAAGCACGACAGTGACATACCCGCAGCAGCTCTGAATTTTTTCGTAAATTTCTTTATGCATATAGAAACTTTAGCCTTTGCATAACGTTTGGTTAAGGGGCGGGCTTTAGTCCGTCCCAGTGAGCGAAGCGAGCGATTTGAACCATTTGTTAGGCCTTACTCCTGGTTGGAGTCAGACACTGCTTTGGGTTCATTACAGGATAGCTCATAGATTTTTCGCGCAAGCGCAGCAATTGCCTGTGTGATTTTTGTCCTGCTTGTATATTTCTGGTGCTTTTGGATGGAGCAAGAAGATAAAACTTGTTCAGACCAAATTTTTAATTCTGTTTGAAGCTCGTCGGGGAATGGTTCGTGAGCGAGCTTGTTGCGAAGCTTGTTAAGCGACCCTTACATGCTCCATAACCTTAGATAACTGCGCATCAGCCTCTGCTAGAGCCCTTGCTTTGGCTGAAAAAGAGAGACTCTTAATCTGCGGCTCTGTCAAAGAAGTTCGTAGACTTAACGCTGAGGCAAGAAATATCTCAAGAAATAAGTGACCTTTTAGCAGAATCAGTTCTACATCTCTATGTCGATCGAGATTTGCCCAAACTGCCCAATCTAGAAAAGGTGGCGGGATCATGCTCTGAGCTCTTGTTTCAAAATGCCTAACGTTAAATTAGGGGGCCGGCTTTAGCCGGTCCCAACGAGCGCAGCGAGTGACTTGAATGCCTGTTTAGGCTTCGGTGCCGCGCCAAGCGCAAAGCATGAAACGACTCGATGCTGGATGTTTGGCTTGGAGCATACGCGTGCAGCCCTTCCGGTAAAAGAGCATGGGAATGCAAAATACCGACATACGCGGAATGCCCTACTACCTCGACGCGTATTTGTGTTTGTTGGTGCAAATGTTTCGGGGCGGACTCGAACGAACGACGCGAACTTGCAGACTGGTAAAGCCAATTGTTACCTGAACGCATAACTTCCTTGTTCATTCTTTGCTCTTCCGCCTAACGCCTGCCACAACGGTTTGGGTGAATTGGCGGCTTTTTTGCGTCTTTTTGCAAAAATGGTGACAGTTTACCCAAATCCGCTTGCTGGCACTTGTTATGCGTTTCACTCAACCCGGCTATCCAAGGGGTCATGACGCTTGATATAAGCTGTAGCATTAGCCAAATGCCCTGCATCTTTTATATTTGTACATGCTTTGCCACCCCACAATTGTTTTTCATGCAATTGCTTCAATACTGGAAACTCTTTTCGAATTAGCCTGGATGTGTAACCCAAAATTGTTTGCGAAATAAACGCCGGCTCAGCTTCGCCTTGGACAAGAATGTGGATGTGGTTAACAGCAGCCGCAACTGCGTGAACCTTCAAATCAATGCTCTCAGCTTTTTCATCTAGGAGCTGTTCAAGCCTAAGACGAATCTGCTCGTCGAAAACACTCTTTCTGTATTTTGTTGCCGCTGTGAAGTGATAGCACTTCTCATAGGCTTCGTACTCAGACCTGTAGAACACTATTCAACTCTCCATTTCCTGCATAACAGGTATCAGACGGCGCGTTTTATGATTGGATGAACGCGCCAGCATGTTTACTTAGTAAATGTAGCCTACCTGTTCGTGCCTAACCACATGATTTTAAATTAAATTAATATTAATTAGGCTGCATTTACTGAATTTGCATGCTTGCGCGTTTTGCCAAGCTCAATAATACTGTATGCATATCCATCGTCAGGAGATAGACACCAAATGGATATGCAAAGCAGGCCTTCGAAACTAATGGATCGTGTGAAAGCAGTTATGCGAGTAAAGCGCTATAGCCCGCGTACTGAAAAAACATACTGTTACTGGATACGCTACTTTATTCGTTATCATGGGGTGCGGCACCCTGCCAGTATGGGCCCTCCTGAAGTGCAGGCTTTTCTGGAGCACCTTGCCGTAGAGCGGTATGTGGCTGCAGCTACACGAAACCAAGCGCTTAATGCTTTAGTATTTCTGTATCGCCATATCCTTGATATGCCATTGGGTGATATTGGCACCGTTTCACGAGCTAAACGCCCGCGTCGATTACCTGTCGTGCTTTCACACGAAGAGGTTATGCTCGTATTACACCAATTGTCTGGGTCTATGAATTTGATGGCAACCCTGATGTATGGCTCAGGCCTGAGACTCATCGAAACGTGTCGTTTACGCGTAAGAGATATTGATACCGAACGCCTTATCATCACCGTAAGAGCAGGGAAAGGTGATAAAGACCGAACCACTTTACTACCCGCTGTTTGTCTTCCCGCATTAGAGGCGCAAATTGAGTCGGCTAAACAGCAACTTGCTTATCGGCTAGCACGTGGTCGCGTACCAGTAACTTTGCCTCATGCTCTAAATCGTAAGTACCCAAACGCTGGCATTTCCCTAGGTTGGCAATGGCTGTTTCCTGCCAGCCGCCCATGCTGTGATGATGCCGGTAACGTCGTTCTTCACCACATTCATTCATCGGCTGTACAGAAGGCCGTTAAGCAGGCGATGAAATCTGCATCATTGCCACGTCCAGGCTCTTGCCATACCTTACGCCACAGTTTCGCCACCCAATTACTAAGCCAGGGCACGGACATTCGCACAGTACAAGAATTGCTAGGTCACAAAAGTATCGAGACAACGCAAATTTATACGCATGTTATAGGGAAGGAATTTGCAGGTGTGCGCAGCCCTTTAGGCTAGTCAAAAGGAAAGCACGCTACCGCCCCGGTGCATCTGGGCTGCGTTAAAACGCTCCGCTTGTGACCGTGTTTGGCTAGTTAATCATACTTTATTCACAAGTCCGGCTTAGGTCACGCACCGTGGCCAGAAAGTGCGTTGTATTTAAGTTGAATAACTTACTTGGTTTTTGTTCGGGCATCGCTTCGCGATGCCCCCGCAGGTGCCTCATTTGCTCGTTCCCCGCAGATTCGTTACCACGCTCTAAAAGGTTGCTTTTTTACATTTCAAGTATCACCGCCAGCATTCTGGCTTAATCTTCGCGCGCTGAAGCGCCCTCCCACAATGTTGAGGGGCTGTGGCGCTGTTGGGCTGGCCTTCCTCCGCAAATCCGATTAGCCTGCTAATTCACTATTAAGGGTTTGGCATGCAAGAGACGACTCCTCGGCAGCGCTTGGCGGGCGTGCTGATTTTGCTTGGTTTGATCGCGCAAATTATTGGTTTTACCGGCTGGTTGAGCACTGCGCATGCGGTGAGCTATTTGCTGTGGGCGGCGGTTGTGTTGCTGTGGCGGGATATTCCTCGCCGTTCACGCATTCAGGCGGGCGTATTGATTGCGCTGGGTGCGGGCATGCTGTTGGTGGCGCGGTTGGTGTATGGCGCTGAGGTGGATTGGCCTGCGATGTTGCAGGGCAACTCGTTTGTGGCGGCGATGCTGGTGGGCGTTAGCTTTATCTCGCTGATTGGTAAGCAAGGGAATAAAGGCGCGTCGGGTAAACGTGTGACCGGTGCCAGCGGCGTGATGAGTACCTGGCTGGGTGTGCACTTCCTGGGCACGATTTTAAATCTTTCGACCGTGTTTATGGTGGGCGACAAGCTGGCCCGGCGGGGGCCGCTGACGACGCCGCAACTATTGGCGCTTAACCGCGGGCTTTCCAGCGCGGCGCTGTGGTCGCCGTTTTTTGCTTCCATGGGTGTGGTGATCGCGCTGGTGCCTGAGGTTGAGTACGCGCAAATCGCTGTGGTGGGCTTTCCCATCGCGATGCTGTCGGGGCTGTTGACCACGCTGGAGCTGCGTCGTCGGTTTGATCTTAGCGAGGTGGATGGCTACTCCCTGGCGCCACGCAGCCTGTTTATGCCGGTGGGCATGGCCGCGCTGGTGATGCTGTTTCACTTTGTGCTCACCCCTACCCTGACCATTGTCAGCATTATCACCTTTCTACTGCCTGGCGTTGCGGTGCTGAGCAACTTGCACCATGGGCCACACTTTACCCTTCGGCGAATTCGTCAACATACCACGGCGCGCTTACCCGCCATGCGTGGGGAGATTTCACTGTTTCTAGCCGCGGGGCTTTTGACGATTGGCCTATCAACGCTGGTCACGGCTGCCGCCGGCAGCGATTGGACGCTGTTCACCCGCTTTGGCGCAACCCAGGCGATGATTAGTTTTGCGGCCATTACGCTGAGTGCGTTGGCGGGCCTACACCCGATTATTGGCGTGTCGGTGTTGGCGTCGATACTTAATCTACAAAACGGAGAGCAGACGCTATTTGCGTTTGTGGCATTAAGCTCATGGGCGGTGGGCACCAGCGTGGGGCCGCTTTCTGGCATTAATCTTTCATTGCAGGGGCGCTACGGTGTCAGCGGTTATCGGATGATGAAGAATAACCTGCTGTATGCGGCGGTGATGAGCCTGCTTTCGCTGGGGGCGATCGCAGGCGTCAGTTTGCTGGTGGCCTAGTGAATCAGGTCTCAATGATTTTATTGGGAAACCGGTAGAAGTAGCGGTGGCCGCACTGGTGGCAGGGTTCCAGGCGTGCAACGGTGGGTAGCATTACTTGGGCATCGCAGTGGGTGCAGGCCATTAACCCAGGCGCGGCCATTTCGCCTTCGCAGTAGTCGGCGCGGGCGGCTTCTAGGTCTTCCTCAAAGCGTTCGCGCTCCACTACGCTACGGTCAGCAATCGAAAGCAGCGATTCCGCCACGCGGCGGGAAAGGCCGTCAATGTCGATACCTAGCCAGCTGGCCACCTGTTTGCCGGTATCCGCCATGAAGTAGCGCATGTCTTTCAGGTCGCGTTCTACCCAGGCGCGCAGCAGCGCTAGCTCGTCTTTGGTGTACTCTTCAAGCTCCGATTCAAACTCAACCGCGTCGTCCAGATCCTTCTGTAAATTCTCCCAGGTCAGCTCATTGGCGCCCCCCTGCATCCGCTCCAACAAACGTTCGTAACCTTCGCGCAGGCGATTGTCATTCTGTTGTTCACTCATGGTGCCTCTCCTTTTGTCGACGCATGCAGTTTCCTATCATCGGCTTACCGTTCAAGGATACACCCGCATAGGATACAATCGACCTCACTTATCTGACAGATGTCATCTCACATTCACTTTGCGCCCCTTTTGGGCGAATACGCCAAGGCATTAATAAACCGATGGACGCACACTACAGCCCTCGTGATATCGAACGCGACGCCCAGCAGTACTGGGACAAACATCAGTGCTTCAAAGCCGTAGAGGACGCGAACCGCGAGAAGTACTACTGCCTCTCCATGTTCCCCTACCCCAGCGGCAAGCTGCATATGGGCCATGTGCGTAACTATACTATCGGCGACGTAGTGTCGCGTTACCAGCGCATGCAAGGCAAAAATGTCATGCAGCCTATGGGCTGGGATGCCTTCGGTATGCCCGCAGAAAACGCGGCGATACAGAACCAGGTGCCACCCGCCAAGTGGACGTATCAAAACATCGACTACATGCGCAATCAGTTGAAGGCACTGGGCTTTGCCTACGACTGGAGCCGTGAATTCGCCACCTGCGATACCAGCTACTACCGCTGGGAGCAGTGGTTCTTCACCAAGCTGGTCGAAAAAGGCTTGGTGTATAAGAAGATGTCGACGGTCAACTGGGACCCGGTGGATCAAACCGTGCTCGCCAATGAGCAGGTCATTGATGGCCGCGGCTGGCGTTCTGGCGCATTGGTTGAGCGCAAAGAGATCCCGCTGTGGTTCTTGAAGATTACCGATTACGCCGATGAGCTGCTGGCCGACCTGGATAAGGTTGAGTGGCCGGAGCAGGTCAAAACCATGCAGCGCAACTGGATTGGCAAATCCCGTGGCGTTGAGCTCAGCTTTGATATCAAAGCGAAAGACGGCAGCACCTGCGACCCGCTGGCGGTGTACACCACGCGCCCGGATACGCTGCTAGGCGTAACCTATGTCGCGGTTGCCGCTGGCCACCCGCTGGCCAAGCAGGCGGCTGAGCAAAACGCTGAGCTGGCAGCCTTCTGCGATGAGTGCGCCAAAGGCGGCACCTCTGAAGCCGAAATGGCTACCAAAGAGAAAAAAGGCATGCTCACCGGCCATAGCGCGGTTCACCCGCTGACGGGCGATGAAGTGCCGGTTTACGTGGCGAATTTCGTGCTGATGGAATTTGGAACTGGCGCGGTGATGGCAGTGCCCGGCCACGACCAGCGTGACTGGGAGTTTGCCACCAAATACGGCATCGCGATCAAACCGGTTATCGCCGACGAAAGCGGCCAACCCGCCGATGTTTCTGAAGCGGCTTATGCCGAATACGGCACGGTAGTAAATTCCGGCGAGTTCGATGGGCTGGGCTTTGAGCAAGCCTTTGATGCCATTGCCGCCAAACTGGCTGAAATTGGCCGTGGCGAAGTCAAAACCAACTACCGCCTGCGTGATTGGGGTGTTGCCCGTCAGCGCTACTGGGGTGCTCCGATTCCGGTCAAATACGGCCCGGAAGGTCAAACCGTACCGCTGACCGATGACGAACTGCCGGTGTCTCTGCCGATGGAAGTCACCGTCGATGCCTCTGGCTCGCCGCTGAAGAAGATGCCCGCGTTCTCTGACCTGGGCGATGGCTGGACCCGGGAAACCGACACCTTTGATACCTTCATGGAGTCGTCTTGGTACTACGCGCGCTTCTGCTGTGCCGATAATACCGAAGCCATGCTGGACGAGCGCGCCAACTACTGGCTGCCGGTGGATCTCTACATCGGCGGTATTGAGCACGCCATTCTTCACCTGCTGTATGCCCGCTTCTTCCACAAGCTGATGCGGGATTTCGGCTTGGTCGATTCCGACGAGCCCTTCCAACAGCTGCTGACCCAGGGCATGGTCATCGCGGAAACCTTCTACCGCCCTACCGATAACGGCGGCAAGCAGTGGTTCAACCCTGCGGATGTGGAAGTGAAGCGCGACGAGAAGGGTCGCCCGCTCAGCGCAATCTTGATGAGCGACGGCGAGACGGTGGAAATGGGCGGCATCGAGAAGATGTCCAAGTCAAAAAACAACGGCGTTGATCCGCAGTCGATGATCGACAAGTTCGGCGCCGATACCGTGCGCCTGTTTATGATGTTTGCGGCACCGCCCGAGCAGTCGTTGGAGTGGTCGGATTCCGGCGTTGAGGGTGCCCACCGCTTCTTGAAGCGCCTGTGGCGCCAGGTCAATGAGCACTTGGCAGCCGGTACACCAGGGCCGCTCAACATCGACGCGCTCAATGATGACCAAAAGGCCCTGCGCCGCAAAACCCACGAGACCATTAAGAAAGCCAGCGACGACATTGGCCGCCGCACCACCTTCAATACGGCGATCGCAGCGGTCATGGAGCTTTCCAACGCCATCGGCAAGTTCGAAGACACCTCTGAACTGGGGCTAGCGGTTAGCCGTGAAGCGTTGGAAGCCGGTGTATTGCTGCTCTCGCCGATTACCCCGCACATGTGCCATAGCCTTTGGGAAGCCCTTGGCCATACGGGCCCCGCTATCGAAGCGACTTGGCCTACCCTGGATGAAACCGCGCTTACCCGCGATAGCATCGAGCTGGTGGTGCAAGTTAACGGCAAATTGCGTGCGCGCCTTGAAGTGCCCGCAAGCGCGGATAAAGCTTCTATCGAAAAACTCGCCATGGAACACGAAAACGTACAGCGCTACCTTGAAGGTAACACCGTGCGGAAAGTGATCGTGGTGCCCGGTAAACTGGTCAACATCGTGGTGAGCGGATGAAGAGACGTACATTTTTAACCGCTAGCATCGCCGTTTCAGCGGCGATGCTGCTCAGCGCTTGCGGGTTTCAGCTGCGCGGCACCGATTCACTGCCGACGCTACCTACCCTTTCCTTGGAAGGCGATACCAATAGCGCCGTTGCACAGCAAGTGGCAGCACGCCTTCAACAGTTAGGCACTCAGGTAACGGCGGATGCGCCATGGCGGGTCACGCTGGGCACCCCCGCGTTAATTGAGCGGCGCTTGGGCGGCGATGGCCGTGCAAGTCGCGAGCATGAATTAACGCTAAGCACCTCGCTCTCGGTACAAGAGCGGGCGAACAATGCCTATCACATCAATAATTCGACGCTGACCACGAGCACGCGTATTCGCGTTAGCGATGATGACCTTCTCAATCGTGAAACGCTGATGATGGAAGCCGAGCAGACGCTTGCCCGGGATCTCTCTCAGCAAATCATCGAACGTCTCGCTTATGTTGAGGGCATGCAGTGAAGGTATTTGCTGATCAGCTGCCCGCTGCGTTGGCAAAAAAGCTTCCTCGCGTCGTGATTGTCTCGGGGGATGAGCCCTTACAGCATCGCGACGCCTGCGATGCGGTAAGGGCGGCTGCACGGCAGTCAGGGGTCGAAGAGCGCGAGGTGCTCGACGTAGAGCCCAACTTTGCCTGGGGTCGCTTGATGGAAATGTCGAGTAACCTCTCTTTGTTTGCGACCAGCAAGCTGATGGAACTGCGATTGGGCAACCAGAAGCTAGGGCAAGAAGGCAGTAAAGCGCTAGCGCAGTACGCCGAAACGCTGGATAACAGCGATGATATCCTGCTGATCAGTATGGGTAAGCTGGATGCCAAGCAGCAAAAGAGCGCCTGGTTCAAAGCACTTGATAAACATGGGCTGTTCGTCCCAGTTTGGCCGGTGGATGTTTCCCGATTAGGTTACTGGCTGCGGGATCGTGCGTCACTGCACGGTTTGCAAATCGATCTGGAAGCCGCCCGGCTGTTGGGTGAGCGCACTGAAGGTAATCTGTTAGCTGCTGACCAAGAGCTACAAAAACTGGCGCTGATCCATCCTCAGGGCAAGCGCTTAAATGTCGAAAGCATAGCCCAGGGCGTAGAAGACAGCACTCGCTTCGATGTCTTCAACCTAGCCGATGCCTGTTTAAAGGGTGAAACCAGCCGCGCCTCGCGCATTATTAACGGCCTGCGCAGTGAAGGCGTTGAAGCCCCTATTGTGTTGTGGGCCTTAACTCGTGAATTGCGCACCCTGCTTTCACTACATCAACACCTGGATCAAGGGCAAAGCTTTGAGCATGCCTGCAAAAGCCAAAAGCCAATGATCTTTGATAAGCGTCGCCCGGCTTACCAAAAAGCCATTGGTCGCCTGCCCATGAAACGCTTGCATAAGTTGCTATTAATGGCGCAGCGTCTCGACCTAGCGGTAAAAGGCGCGGCTACCGTACCGCTTTGGCCAGGCCTACATGACCTTGCCATGACCCTGGCCGGTGGCCGTGGGTTACTTTCAGAATCCGCGTGGACTTATCGCATTAGTGCAAATAATTAGTACTTTGCACATTAAGCTTAAAAATCAAACCATTTGTTTCTATACTTCAGGCTCATGCCTGCATAGTGCATCTGAAAATAGGTCACCCTAAAAGCGTGGCCCTCCCCGACAAGTCTATAAGGAAGAAGACGATGAAAACATTGCGTGCCTACCTCTCTACCCTGCTGATTGCGGCGCTTGTTATTACCAGCTTGCCCGTCGCAGCCGCTCCCGCTGCGCCTCAGTCGATGGATTTAGTCTCTACTCAATCTGTTTTGTCAGCTGATCGTGTCGGCGCTGACCGTGAACGTATCAACGAGATACTTGCCCGTGCCGACGTGCAAGATCAACTGCTAAAACAGGGTGTTGATCTGGATGAAGTAGACGCCCGCGTGGCGGCCTTGAGCGATGCAGAAGCACAGCAAATGGCCGAACAACTTGAGCAACTGCCTGCCGGCGCTGGCGTTGTCGGTGCGCTGTTCGCCGTTTTCATTATTTTGCTGGTAACCGATATTCTCGGCCTGACCGACGTTTATCCGTTTACTCGTTAATATAGGCCGCTCATGACCTACCTGTTTGCTAACGCCCGCTTTGCGGGCGTTTTTATTATGCTCCTACTGCTGAGCGGCTGCGCACGAAACCCAGTGTTGCTGCAAAGCACCTATCAAGCGTTACCACCCCATGCCGAAATCACCAGCGTACCGTTTTACGCCCAAACGGAGTTTCAGTGCGGCCCAGCTACCCTGGCCATGGTGCTTAACCATCAGGATGTCGAAACAGACGTTGAACAGCTGATCCCTCAGGTGTTCTTGCCTGAACGGGATGGCAGCATACAGCCAGAAATGCTGGCGACGGTGAGACGCTATGATCAACTCGCCTATCCCATTCGTGGCACCATGGATGCGCTGTTAGGCCATTTGGCCGCTGGCGACCCGGTGGTGGTGATGCAAAATTTATCGCTCCCCATTTATCCGATGTGGCACTACGCGGTGGCCATTGGCTACGATCTGCCCAGTGAAACGCTGATTCTACGCAGTGGTGAAATTGAACGTCATACCCTCTCGTTTAGCCGCTTCGACGCCACCTGGGCGCGCACTGAACGCTGGGGGTTTGTGGTGGCGGAGCCAGGCACGCTACCGGCCGGCATTAGCGCTCGCAACGCGCTAGAAGCGATCAGCGCTTACGAAGAGTCCCATGGCCCCCGTGCTGCGTTAACAAGCTGGGAAGCGTTTGTGAAGCATCACCCTACCAATGCGATTGGACAATTTGCGCTAGGCAACGCGCTCTATGCAGATCAACAAATCGATGAAGCCCGTAACGCCTTTGAACGAGCAACAGCGCTGGATAACGAAATGGGGGCGGCGTGGCTTAACCTTGGCCTTGTATTGCTTCAGCAGGGAGCGCCGAGCGCTGCTCATGAAGCCTTAAAGAATGCAGCAGCATTAGAAGGAGATTGGCAAGCAAAAGCGCGTGAACATCTTAGCAAGCTAGCAGTCAGTTCTGCAGCGTCACAGTAATTCAATAATCACAAATCTGATACTTCAAATAGTAAAGTTGAGGGATAGTGGGGACTATCCCTCCATGATTAAGTAGAAGCGTGGTAAAAGCATCGAAATATTGCATTCAAAATAACAGCAAAAACACTTAATATAAATGATACCAAAATCTCTACATGTAATTTTGGCAAGAGGTGTATTTGCATGGATCGCAGCCTACATCGTAATAAAAAAACCACACTCACGTTTGATAAATTAAATCATATCAAACGATATAAAATAGCTTCTATTTTCATAATCATAATATTAGCAATTGCAATTACAGCCTTTAGCTACCTGTCTTTTCAGCGCTACCACACTAGCATTCCCTATACTGAGCTTGTCGAAGAAATCATAGAAGCCAAAACCACTCCTGCATGGCAGCCTTATACATTTGAAGACAGCAATAGTGAAATTGAGTTAATTAGTGGCGCTATCAGTACCTCAGTGTACTCGCTTCATAAAATTCAAAACATGCTAGCCGAGTTCCATCCGCTTAAAAAGAATACTGGTTATACAGCTGAGCTTTTTTCAAAAACAGAAGACAGCTTACTCGATCTGCAGGTAATGCTAAGCTCATCAGAACAGGAAAGTTCAGACTTTGGGTTACTCCAGTACAGTACTTCTGAGGTTCAAGCAAATCTCACGAGGCTTTACGAAACATTAACTGATGAAATAAAGCGAACCGAACACCAGCAATATTTTTTCATTAAACGTTTTCATATTATTGCAACTGTGGCTTTTGCATTGATTACCAGTAGTGCACTATATTTGTTGTTCTCAGTAATCCATCTTAAACATCAACGCAATATTATGCGTAATTTAATGTTAACAGATGAACTGACAGGGCTCTATAACCGACGACACTTAGTTGATGCAGCATACGTAGCATTATATAAGACCAAACGCGACAAAACACCGCTCAGCGTATTATTACTTGACCTGGATTATTTCAAACATATCAATGACTCCTACGGCCACCCAGTCGGTGACAAAGTTTTGAAAAAGATTAGTGAATGTCTACGGCAATTCAGCCGCCCATCCGACACTTTAGGAAGGATTGGAGGAGAAGAATTCTGCTTGTTAATGCCTTCGACAAATACTCACGATGCTCTTCAAGCTGCCGATCGACTGCGCAGAGCCGTTGAAGATCTTACTTACGAAGGTTTACCACTAAAATCGAGCCCAACAATAAGTATTGGCGTGACGGCATGCTATAGAGAACAGCTCTCTTTTGAAGAACTTTATTCATACGCGGATAAAGCTCTCTACCAAGCCAAGGCAATGGGGCGAAATCGGGTAGAAAGCATTTTACCGCTAACCGAAACCACATCGGAGAGTACCAAAAGAGGATACTCTCCGCTTCCTTCCATCCCGTATATTGCACGGCAATAAATCATATCTAAAAGACGCGATTCAACCCATTCTGTGCGGCCACACGATACGCTTCTGCCATTGTCGGGTAGTTAAACGTCGTGTTAACAAAATACTTAAGGGTATTAGCCTCACCATTTTGCTGCATGATCGCTTGGCCAATATGCAATATCTCTGACGCTTGGTCACCAAAGCAGTGGATACCTAAGATTTCCAGCGTGTCTTGGTGGAAAAGAATCTTGAGCATTCCTACCGTATCGCCGGTGATCTGCGCCCTAGCCGTATCTTTGAAAAATGCTTTGCCTACTTCGTAGGGTACTTTTGCTTCTGTCAGCTCACGCTCATTGGGGCCAAACGAACTGATTTCGGGAATCGTATAAATGCCCGTCGGTACATCGCTCACAAAGCGATACTCTTTTTCGAGCAGCTCGTTGCACGAATTAAGCCCTTGATCATAGGCAGCGCTCGCTAAGCTGGGCCAACCAATGACATCACCCGCCGCATAAACATGGGGCACTTCGGTACGGTAATGCTCATCGACGCTTAACTGGCCACGCCCATTGGCCTTCAAGCCAATGTTTTCGAGCCCCAGGCTATCAGTATTGCCCGTGCGGCCGTTGGCCCACAGAAAAGCGTCAGCGCGGATTTTCTTACCTGATTTTAGACGCACTACAACGCCAGATTCATCGCCCTCGACACTTTCATACTCTTCGTTGTGGCGGACCAGCACACCGTGCTTACGAAGGTGGTAAGAGAGCGCATCGCTGATTTCATCGTCCAAAAAGGACAGCAGGCTGTCACGGTTGTTGATCAGATCGACTTTGACGCCTAACCCCGAAAATATCGATGCATATTCACAGCCAATCACCCCGGCACCAAAAATAACCAGGGTGCGCGGTGTGTGAGAAAGGCTCAAAATAGTGTCTGAGCAGTAAATACGGGGATGGCGGAAGTTAATATCTGCCGGTCGGTAAGGGCGGGAGCCGGTAGCAATGACGATTTTTTGGGCGACCAGCTCTTCCATGCCCTCTTGGCGGTCTCGCACGACTAAGGTGTGCTCGTCTTTGAAGCGGGCAACGCCATGAAACAGGTCGATACGGTTGCGGGCGTAAAACGTGGTACGCATTTCGACCTGCTTATCGATGGTACCCCGTGAACGCTCCATTACTTTCGGAAATGAGAACCAGCGCGGCTCACCGATATCGCGGAACATGCGGTTAGTATTGAACGCCATGATCTGTTTGACCTGATGGCGCAGTGCTTTGGAGGGAATGGTGCCCCAGTGGGTGCAGTTGCCACCTACCTGCGTCTGCTTTTCAATAATCGCTACGCGTTTTCCGTGCTTGGCAGCATTAATGGCCGCACTTTCACCCGCAGGCCCCGTACCGATTACCACGACATCGTAATTGTGAACCGCCATACTCGCTGCGTCTCCTTCCTATTCGAAGTACTTCATTTCCGTCTAGCCCATTCCCGACAAACAGGCGCTTGGTGCTTATACGCTAAAAAGGCGCAGTCCATTATGAATCTGCGCCCTTTTATCAAACCAATGTTTAGCGACGGGTTGCATCGTAGCCTAGGTCGGCGCCACGGCTTTCATCACTACGCCGGCGTACGCTGCCACGTTTGCGGTTCTCTTCTTCACAGACTTCATCTTTACCGCCGCAAATATCACAGCCGTCTTTCATGCCTATTTGGTTTAAACCACCACATGAACCGGCAATAGGTTTCCGCCCCATGATGACACCGACAGCCATGACACCCATGATGAGCGCCATAAAGCCGAATACCAGTAGCCAAATTGCCATCTCAACCTCCCAGCCATACTCTGCATGGCGTTACATTTTTAAGCTTACCTTCCGATTTAAGCTTACCTTCCGACAATTTTATCTTTACAACATTCAGTTCGGTAAGTGCCTCGCGGTCTAGTTTCAAGTGCATTGTAACTCAGTGACGCCCTTGTTATCAGCGTAAGCGTATGCCATTGGTACTGACTATCGCCGCTCACCTGCTTATGCCAGCTTATAAACAAACGGGGCCAGCCATAAGGCCAGCCCCGCTGCTAGACAATCGATATGACATCGATTTTTATCCGCCGAAGTCATCCAATAGGATGTTTTCCGGCTCGACGCCCATATCCAGCAATAGCTTGATAACCGAGGCGTTCATCATGGGCGGCCCACACATGTAGTACTCGCAATCTTCAGGGGCCGGATGGTCCTTGAGATAGTTCTCGTACAGCACGTTATGGATAAAGCCTGTCGGCCCTTCCCAATTATCTTCTGGCTGTGGATCAGAAAGCGCCAAGTGCCACTCAAAGTTGGGGAACTCTTCGGCTAACTGGTCATACTCTTCGTTATAGAAGGTTTCACGCCAAGAGCGTGCACCGTACCAGAAGGTAATCTTACGATCAGACTTCAAGCGCTTCAGCTGATCGAAGATGTGACTACGCATCGGTGCCATACCTGCACCACCACCGATAAAGATCATCTCGGCGTCCGTATCGCGAGCAAAGAACTCACCGAACGGCCCCATGACAGTCACTTTATCGCCTTCTTTCAAGCTGAAGACGTAGGTAGACATCAGACCAGGCGGGTGGTTAGTGCCCGGAGGCGGTGTTGCAATACGGATATTGAACTTGAGGATACCCTTTTCATCCGGGTAGTTCGCCATAGAGTAAGCGCGAATAATTTCCTCGTTGTTCTTATGGGAAATTTTGAACATATCAAATTTTTCCCAATCGCCGCGGTACTCTTCTTCAATATCGAAGTCAGAGAACTTGACGTCATAGGGCGGCGCCACAAGCTGCACATAGCCACCAGCACGGAAGGCGACTTCTTCGCCTTCAGGCAGTTTCAGGTTCAGCTCTTTGATAAAGGTGGCAACGTTGGGGTTAGCAACAACCTCAGTTTCCCACTTTTTAACGCCAAACACTTCTTCAGGTACTTCAACTTTCATGTCCTGTTTGACAGGTACCTGACAAGAGAGGCGCCAGCCCTCTTTCTTCTCACGCATGGTGAAGTGCGACTCTTCTGTCGGCAGAATAGAGCCACCACCCTCTTCCACACGGCATTTGCACTGGGCACAAGAACCACCGCCACCACAGGCAGATGAAAGGAAAATGCCGTTAGCAGCAAGCGTATTTAGCAGCTTGCCACCGGCTTGGGTCTTCAGCGTATGCTCAGGGTCGCCATTCACCTCAATGGTCACGTCCCCGCTACTCACTAGCTTGCTGCGCGCTGCCAGAATGATCGCCGTTAAGCTAATAACGATGACCGTGAACATGACAACACCGAGCAAGATGACTGTTGTATCAACCATGTCGGTTTCCTATTGCTGGAGGTTTTCTATTACCCGGCAGTGCTAGGCACTGCCGGGAAAAACCGGCTCCGATTAAAGCTGAATGCCCGAGAAGGACATAAAGCCCAACGACATTAGCCCCACGGTGATGAAAGTAATGCCCAGCCCTTGGAGGCCACCCGGCACATCGCTGTACTTTAGCTTTTCACGGATACCCGCCAGTGCTGCGATTGCTAGCGCCCAGCCGGTACCTGCACCAAAGCCATAGACCACGGCTTCACCAAAGTTATAGCTACGCTCTACCATGAACAGTACACCACCCAGGATGGCACAGTTAACGGTAATCAGCGGCAGGAAAACCCCAAGCGCGTTGTAGAGCGACGGCACGTACTTATCGAGGAACATTTCCATGATTTGTACGAGTGCAGCGATAACACCGATGTAGGAAAGCAAGCCAAGGAAAGAGAGGTCAATATTTTCAGCACCACTGATACCGGTCCAGGTGAGCGCGCCTTCCTGAAGCAAGTAAGTGAAAACCAAATTGTTGACCGGCACGGTCACGGTTAATACAACGATTACCGCGATGCCCAAGCCAATCGCCGAGGACACTTTCTTGGACACGGCCAGGAAAGTACACATTCCCAGGAAGAAGGCCAGTGCCATGTTCTCGACAAACACCGAGGCAACAAAAAGACTCAGATAATGTTCCATGTTACACGGCCTCCTTGGGCTTGGTGTTTTCCTTCATTTTGAACTCATTATCTTCGACCTGCTCGGGGTTGACGGAACGCATCACCCAGATCAGCAAGCCGATAATGAAGAACGCCGAAGGCGGCAGTAACAGCAAGCCGTTGGGTACGTACCAGCCACCGTTTTGAACGGTTTGCAGGATAGTAATACCAAAGACGCTGCCTGCACCGAGTAGCTCACGGAAGAAGCCTACCACCATAAGCACGAAGCCATATCCCAGGCCGTTGCCCACACCGTCTAGAAACGACATGCCCGGCGTGTTGGACATCGCAAAACCTTCTGCACGCCCCATGACGATACAGTTAGTGATGATCAAGCCAACGAAGACAGAAAGCTGCTTGGACATCTCATAGGCATACGCTTTCAGAATCTGATCGACCACGATGACCAGCGAGGCAATGATGGTCATCTGCACGATGATACGAATCGAGGAAGGGATATGATTCCGGATCAGCGATACGAATAGATTAGAGAATGCCGTTACGAAAATAACCGCCAGCGCCATCACGAGCGATACGCTCATACTGGTGGTGACCGCCAGTGCCGAACAAATCCCCAGGATTTGCAACGCAATGGGGTTGTTCTGGAAAATAGGCGCCGTTAAAACGCCTTTTGCATTTACGTCCGCCATGATCAGGCCCCCTCAACGTCTTCGAAGTTGGTGTCGGTCTCTTCGGCGTCTTCCGGCTCAGTACCGCTGCGGAATTTAGCCAAATAGGGACCGAAAGCTTCTTCGCTTAACCAGAACTGCAGCATATTGGTCACGCCGTTACTGGTCAGCGTAGCGCCAGATAGCGCATCTACTTCGTATTCGTCGCTAGCGCCGCCTTTGGTCAGGTGAATTTCCGGTGAGAGGTCGCCCTCTTCATCGTAAATTTTCTTGCCTTCCCACTGGGCTTGCCAACGCGGATTGTTTACTTCAGCACCCAGGCCTGGCGTTTCACTGTGCTCGTAGTAGGTGATACTGACAATCGTATTGCCATCACCTTCTACTGCCAAGAAGCCGCGCATCAAGCCCCACAGGCCCTGGCCACGAATAGGCAGCACGATCTGTTCAGGATCTTCTTCACCACCAATCAGGTAGACCGTGGCGAAGTTTTCAACCCGCGATAGGCCCGCGATATCCTGATCACCCGACAGCGTTCGGCCAGAAGCAGGGTCACGAGCGGCCTCAAAGCTATCGTAAGTCTCCGGGTCGTGCTCTTCGGAGTACTCACCGGTATCAAGGTCAACGACCCGCGCGGTGATTTCTTCGCTAAACACCTCTTCAACGTCCATGCCCGGCTCATACAACTTGGCAACGTTCAAGATATTGGTTTTACGATCCAGTTCCTGGTTGAGCTGTTGGGCGGGTCGCAAAGCGACCGCCGCCGTCGAGACAATGACGGAACACACGATACAAAGTGCGAACGCCACTATCAGGACTTTCTTGATGGAGTTGTTACCTTGTGCCATTAGGCAGTCTCCTCGGCCGGTACGCCGGTGCGCTTGACGCGACGCTTGATATTGGCCTGGACGAAGAAATGGTCAATCAGCGGTGCAAACAGGTTAGCAAACAGGATCGCCAGCATGATGCCTTCTGGGAATGCCGGGTTCACAACGCGAATCAAAACGGTCATCACACCAATCAGTGCGCCAAATATCAAGCGGCCCTGGTTGGTCATTGACGCTGAAACAGGGTCAGTGGCCATGAACACCATACCGAATGCAAAACCACCGATTACCAGATGCCAGTACCACGGCATGGCAAACATTTGGTTGGAGTCTGAGCCAATGAGGTTGAACAGCGTGCTGGTCACCACCATGCCTAAGAAGACACCTAGCATGATTCGCCACGAGGCAATACGTGTCCACAACAGCACTGCGGCACCAATGAAGATCGCCAGCGTCGACACTTCACCGACAGAGCCGGGAATGAAGCCTAGGAAGGCATCCCACCAGCTAAAGGTGTCGGTCAGCGCAGACATACCGTCTTGGAAGGCCAGCGAAAGTGCCGTTGCACCGGTGTAGCCATCAGCAGCAACCCATACCGCATCACCCGAAATTTGCGCGGGGTAAGCAAAGTAGAGAAATGCACGGCCAGTCAACGCGGGGTTCAAGAAGTTCTTGCCCGTACCGCCGAAAATCTCTTTACCAATGACCACACCAAAAGTGATACCCAACGCAACCTGCCAGAGCGGAATCGTCGCGGGCAGGATCAGCGCGAATAGCACGGAAGTAACGAAGAAACCTTCGTTCACTTCATGGCCACGCTTAATGGCAAACAGTACTTCCCAAAAGCCACCGACCACAAAAGTGACCAGGTAGATAGGCAGGAAGTAGGTAGCGCCCAGGACAAAGTTAGCCCATAAGCTGCTGGCATCATGGCCTGAGGCGAGCGTCATCATGATCGCTTCGCGCCAGCCACCCATCGAGGCGTAGCCTGCGTCGATCGCCGTATTGGCCTGCCAGCCAGCGTTCCACATACCGAAGAACATGGCGGGGAAGGTACACATCCATACGGTAATCATGATGCGTTTGAGATCGATACCGTCACGCACGTGGGCGGTGGTTTTAGCAACGCTCGGCGGCGAGTAAAAAATAGTATCTACCGCTTCAAAAAGCGGATAGAACTTTTCGTACTTTCCGCCTTTGTGGAAATGCGGCTCGATATTTTGGAGTGTCTGTTGAATACCCATCATCAGGCCTCTTTCTCGATCATGGAGAGATTGTCACGCAGGATGGGGCCATATTCGTATTTGCCGGGGCAAACATACGTACACAGCGCCAGATCCTCTTCGTCCAGCTCCAAACACCCAAGCTGCATGGCAACCTCAATGTCGCCCACGATCAGCGAACGCAGTAGCTGAGTTGGCATGATATCCAACGGCATCACCGTCTCATAAGAACCAACGGGTACCATCGCTCGCTCAGACCCATTGGTTGAAGTGGTCGGTGCGTAGTTACGTAGGCCTTTAATTCTGGAAAGGTAAATACCCAGGACAGAGTGTCGATCTGCGCCGAGTGACAACCAACCCATCAAGATGCGCTTGTTACCTTCTTCAATCAAACTGATTTGATTGTTAAAGCGCCCTAGGTAAGTCAGCTTTCCTTCCGCCGTAAAGCCGGAAAACACAGAACCAGAAATCACGCGGGTGTCATCGGGTTTGATGACTTCTTCTGCCAGGAGTTCATCCGTACTGGCGCCGATGCGAGTACGCACCAAGCGGGGTTTTTCAGCACGCGGCCCCCCAATGGCAACCACACGGCTCATATCCAGCTTCCCTTCTACAAAGAACTTACCGAACGCAATAACGTCCTGATAGCCAATGTGCCACACCTGCTTATGCAGAGCGACGGGAGAAAGGAAATGAATATGCGTACCGACGAGGCCAGCCGGGTGTGGCCCAGCAAAACTTTCAGTTTTGACGCCCTCGATATCACCGCCTGGAATCGAGGCATTTTCACTCTTGCCGTTGTCACCTGTACACAGGAAGACGTTGCCCTCGGTCAGGCGCGCTAGCACCTTGAGGCCATCTTCAAATGCCTGCGGCTGCTCATTGATGATCAGTGCAGGATCAGGGCTCAGTGGATGGGTATCCACGGCAGTGACAAAAATATCGCTCGGTACGCTGTCGAGTGCTGGCGTGCGTGAAAAAGGACGCGTGCGTAACGCTGTCCAGAGTCCCGACTCCACCAGTTGGTCAACAACGACTTGGCGTTCAAGCTGCGCTAAGGCATTACGATCGTGAGCAGCGAATTCAACCGCTTCCTCAGTCTCGTCGACTTTGATCACAACAGATAGTAAACGACGTTTTTCGCCACGGTTTATTGCAAGCACTTCACCAGCGGCAGGCGCTGTATAGCGCACGCCATCAATCTTCTTGTCGGTGAAGAGCAATTGGCCTAGTTTGACCTTATCCCCTTCCTGAACTTCCATCGTTGGCTTCATGCCAACGTAGTCGGTACCCAGGATTGCCACGTGGCGCACAGGCCGCGCATCTTCAATACGCTGCTCGGGCGCTCCCGTGATGGGGAGATCCAGGCCTTTTTTGACTTCGATCATAGTCTCGCCCAGTTGTTGGATCGGATATACGAAGGTATGGGGTTCGAATGCTTATTTTCTGCTCAGCGAATTATTGTGTTCTGCTCAGATTGTTACCAGTCCGGCCCAAGCAGCACTTGAACCACCCCGAAAAATCCATCGTATTATAAAGACAAGCGCGTCCAATGACCACATCCCTGATGATCTCCAAAAGTGCTATATACATTGGCAAAAGAGCACATACAGGCAAAAAAAACGCCACCCGAAGGTGGCGCTGAGTCAGTATTTCGCCTGACAGCCCCGCTGTGAGGCCAATGTAGCTTGATTGATTAGCGCGGCAGCTTTAAAAACCGCACGTTGGACATCTGCTGTAAAATTCGCACCACTTGGCAGCTATAGCCGAACTCATTGTCATACCACATATAAACGACAGCATGATGACCGTTCGCGATCGTCGCTTTGGCATCGACAATACCGGCATGGCGGTTACCCACAAAGTCGGACGAGACCACCTCGGCGGAATCCACAAAATCGATCTGCTTCTGGTAGGCGGAATTGATCGACATGCGGCGCAAGTAGTCGTTTAGCGCCGCAGCATCGGTAGTTTTGTCCAGGGTCAGGTTAAGAATGGCCATGGAAACATTGGGGATAGGTACACGAATCGCGTTACCGGTCAGTTTACCTTCAAGCTCAGGCAACGCCTTAGCGACAGCTTTTGCTGCACCAGTCTCAGTCAACACCATGTTCAGCGCCGCACTGCGGCCACGGCGGTCGCCTTTATGGTAGTTATCGATGAGGTTCTGGTCATTGGTATAGGCATGGACGGTCTCAACATGCCCGTTGACCACCCCATACTCATCGTTCAACACCTTCAGAACCGGCACGATCGCATTGGTGGTGCACGATGCAGCGGACACAATTAGGTCGTTGTCGCCGATAGACTCATGGTTAATGCCATAAACGATATTTTTAATATCGCCTTTGCCCGGCGCCGTTAGCAAAGCTTTCGCGGCACCTTTGCATTCCAGGTGCTGCCCCAAGCCCGCTTCATCGCGCCAGATACCGGTGTTATCGACAATCACGGCATTATGAATATCGTATTCGGTATAGTCGATCTCGCTGGGAGAGTCGGCATAAATAACCTGAATTACATTGCCGTTAACCGTCAGCGTACGCGCTTCGGCATCGACCATAATGGTGCCATCGAACGGCCCATGTACTGAATCGCGGCGCAGCAGGCTGGCGCGCTTTTCCAGGTCTTTTGCCACATCACCACGACCCCGTACGACAATAGCGCGCAAACGCAGCAGATTACCGCCACCGGCCTTCTCCACCATCACGCGGGCCAGCAAGCGACCAATACGGCCAAAACCATACAGCACTACATCTTGGGGCTCGCCGGTGCTCGCGCCTGGCTGATAACCATCAATGATTTCGTGGAGTTCTTTGCGCAGGAAGGCTTCGACATCACCACCGCCTTGACGCTTGAACATTACCCCCAACTTACCCACATCAACATGCGCCGGGCCGAGGTTTAGTTCCACCATGCTTTTAAGGATGGGGTAAGTATCTTCAACGGCGAGTTCGGTGCCCTCGAGTTTGCGCACAAAGCGGTGGTCTTTGAGAATACGGATGACTGACCGTTTAATGAGCGAACGTCCGAACATGGTGGCAACGACATTGTTCTGACGATAGAGCTGCCCTACCAATGGGATCATCTGCTCCGCCAAGGCTTCGTTGCCTTGCCATTCTTGAAAAACATTTTCGAGCGCTTGCTGACTCACGTGCGGCCTCATCAGGTAATGGACAATAATTTATGTCTATTATCCGGGGCGAGCGCAGCCATCGCAATGAATGGATAGTCGCACAACATGTAGGGGTATTACAGAATCGCCAATCTCACTACAAAACCATTTCCTGACCGATTCACTCCCTCCCTGCCCGTGGCACTCTAACTGAAACGGGTGATCGTGTATGATCTGCTTTCCGTTTCAGCGCAAAACGATATCTTGCTTATGCCGACTTTCTCTCTGCTCGAACCGCCCCAGCCTCAAGGGACACGCGATACGCTGTATTGGACGTCGCCACCGGGCAGTGCGACTGCTCTAGCGCTCTCCCGAGTGGCCAAACAGGCGCCGTTGTTGGTCATCACCCCCAATACGGCCAGCGCACAGCGCCTCGAACAAGACCTCTACTTCTACAGCGACGTGCCGGTGCTGCCTTTCCCCGACTGGGAAACGCTGCCTTATGATAGCTTTTCACCTCACCAGGATATTGTGTCGGCACGCCTGCGCACGCTGCGTCAGTTGCAAGATGGTGTACGCGGCATCGTCTTGGTGCCCATCAACACACTCATGCAACGCTTACCGCCGGTTGAATATATTGCCGGACGGGTAATGACGCTCAAAACCGGTGAGCGGTTAAATCGCGAGACGTTTCGGGAATCACTGTCGCGGGCGGGGTATCGCGCCGTGGAAACGGTGTATGAACCCGGCGAATACGCCATGCGTGGCGCATTGATCGACCTGTTTGCGATGGGCATGGATGAACCGATCCGCATCGATCTATTCGACGACGAGATCGATACGCTGCGTCACTTTGACCCAGGCAGCCAACGCTCAACGGAAAAACGCGAGTCACTCGAGCTCCTGCCCGCACATGAATATTCATTGAGCCGTAGTGCCATTGCCTGTTTTCGTGAGCAGTTTGAGACACTGTTCGACGTCGACCCGCGCCAATGCCCTCTTTATAACGATGCATTAAAAGGCATTCCCTCTCCGGGCCTCGAACACTATTTGCCGCTGTTTTTTGAACACACTGCTTCGCTGTTTGACCACCTGACGAACGATACGCGGGTTGCTCTACTGCCCGGGATTTTCCATGCTGCAGAGCAGCACTGGCAATCGATCGATGCCCGCTACGTCAACCTGGGCGTGGACCCGACCCGGCCACTGCTGCCACCTCATCGGGCGTTCTTCCCGGTCAGTGACGTCTTTTCAGCGATTAAATCTCGCCCACGCCTAGAGTTAACGGAAGATAGCGAACAGCGCCATGCGCAACAGCCCGAAGCGATCGCCCTGCCTACCCTGGCGATCAATGCCCGCGCCAAGCAGCCGCTCGGCGAACTGACCGGCTTTTTGAAAGCCAACCCCCAAACTCGCGTGCTTTTTGTAGCAGAGTCCCGGGGTCGCCGCGAGGCAATGGAAGAAATACTGGCCCCGCTTGGCCTCGCCTTGCCTCATGCCGATAGCTTCCAGGATTTCCTCGCCAGCGAACACCATTATGCGATTACCGAGGGTTTGGTCGACAGCGGCCTGTGGCTGGATAATCCAAGCATCGCGGTGATTAGTGAAACCGAACTATTTGGCGATGTGGTACGCCAGAGCCGCCGGCGCGAGAAAGCCACCGATGATAACGAGCTCGCAGTTCGTCATCTTTCAGAGCTACGCGAAGGCGCCCCGGTCGTTCACCAGGCTCATGGCGTAGGCCGCTATCTAGGTCTTGAAACACTGGAAGCTGGCGGCCAGGCAAACGAGTTTCTCGCCCTCTCCTACGCCGATGGCGCTAAGCTATATGTGCCTGTCGATAGCCTGCACATGATCTCCCGCTATAGCGGTGCGGGTGACGAACTGGCACCGCTGCATAAACTGGGTTCAGATCAGTGGGAAAAAGCCCGGCGTAAAGCCGCTGAGAAAATTCGCGATACGGCTGCTGAACTGCTCGATGTCTACGCCCGCCGGGAAGCCCAGCAAGGCGTTGTCTACGAGGCGCCAGGCGATGAGTATGTGCGTTTTGCGAGCAACTTCCCGTTTGAAGAGACGGCCGATCAACATGCGGCAATCGAAGCGGTGATTAGCGATATGACCTCGCCGCAACCCATGGATCGTGTGGTCTGTGGTGACGTCGGCTTTGGTAAGACGGAAGTGGCCATGCGCGCGGCGTTTTTAGCCGTGCAGTCTGGCCGACAGGTAGTGGTCTTGGTGCCTACCACGCTGCTCGCGCGCCAACACTTTGAAAACTTCCGCGACCGCTTTGCCGACACGGCCGTCAATATTGGGCTGATCTCTCGTTTCACCAGCGGCAAAGAGGTTACTCAGACGCTGGAGAGCATTAAAAGTGGCCAAACGGATATCGTCATTGGCACCCACAAGCTACTTTCAAAAAGCGTTGAACTGCCCAAAATGGGCCTGTTGATCATTGATGAAGAGCACCGTTTTGGGGTGGCGCAAAAAGAGAAGCTGAAAACACTGCGTGCTGAAGTCGATATTTTGACCCTCACCGCGACCCCTATTCCGCGTACGCTGAACATGGCCATGAGCGGCATCCGCGATCTATCGATTATCGCCACCCCGCCTGCCCGCCGCTTGTCGGTCAAAACGTTTGTCCAGCAACATGACCCCAGTATCATTAAAGAAGCCCTGTTGCGTGAGATACTGCGCGGCGGGCAGGTGTATGTGCTGCATAACGAAGTCAAAACCATCGAGAACAGCGCAGAAAAAATCCGTGAACTGATTCCCGAAGCACGGGTAGCCGTTGCACACGGCCAGCTCCCGGAGCGCAGCCTTGAACGTATCATGTCGGATTTCTACCACCGCCGTTTTAACGTGCTGGTTTGCTCGACGATTATTGAGACAGGCATCGATGTACCCAGTGCCAATACCATCATTATCGAGCGCGCCGATAAATTTGGTCTGGCACAGCTTCACCAATTACGTGGCCGGGTCGGCCGCAGTCATCACCAAGCCTATGCCTACCTGCTGACTCCGCCTCCTAAAGCCATGACGCGCGATGCCATCAAACGCCTCGAGGCCATTAGCGCTTCCGACGATCTGGGCGCGGGCTTTACCCTGGCCAGCCACGACATGGAAATACGCGGTGCAGGTGAGCTACTCGGCGATGAACAGAGCGGCCAAATGGAAACCATCGGCTATACCCTTTATATGGAGATGCTGGATCGTGCAGTAAAAGCCATTCGTGCGGGCAAAACCCCCAACATTGATGCCCCGTTCAATACCGGCGTAGAAATTAGCCTTAACCTACCCGCCTTGATACCGAATGACTATATTCATGATGTACAGCAGCGGTTGGTGATATATAAGCGTATTGCTAATACACAGAGCGACAGCGAGCTTAAGGAACTGCAGGTCGAGCTGATTGACCGTTTTGGCTTATTGCCCGCACCACTTAAGAACCTTATTCGACAGACAAAGCTTCGCCATCGTGCAGAGCAACTGGGCATCAGCAAGATCGAAGCGGGTGAAAACCGCGGGCGCGTGTTGTTTGACGGCAGCACTCAAGTGGATCCTTTAACGCTCGTCACGCTTATTCAGACCTCACCAAAGCACTACCGCTTAGACGGTTCGGACACCTTACGATTTGAATTACCGATGGAAAGTGTCGACAAGCGCTTCCAGCAACTTGAAAACTTACTTAGTACCCTTAATCAAAAAGTAGCGGCGGCGTAACGCTTGGGGCAAACTTGCCAATAGCCATGCCCTAGCTAGCTCTCACCGGGTTAGCACGAGTGGCCCAACGATGCGCAACAGCAGTGAATTAACTTATTAGGAACGACCATGAACATGCGTAACACCTTTACCCTCTGGGGCCCGACCAGTTTGGCCGTGCTATTAGCCGCTAGCCTGATGAGCCCCGCTTTTGCGCAAACCGCTGACGACCAAGCTGAGGCTCAGTCACAAGCGTCAGTCCAAGAACAGGCCCAAGCGCCAGAGCAGCAGACGAAGGCACAGGAAGTCAGTATCGATGCCGTCGACAGCGCCGTTCAGGTTGCCGACCAGGATGAACTGCCCCGCGGCCACTTCCGTCTCCCCGAAAGCGGTGACGTGATCGGTGAGCGCTATACCGTCGTGGTCGAAGACCCCAAGCAGACCCTGATCGATATCGCCCGCCGTCATAACATCGGCTATGAAGAAATTCGCATGGCCAATCCTGATGTCAGCCTTTGGGTGCCAGGGGTCGGTACTGTGGTTGTTATCCCTGCTCAGTACATCCTGCCCCCAGCCCCACGCGAAGGCGTTGTGGTCAATCTGTCTGAGCTGCGCCTTTACTACTACCCAGCGGACAAACCCGGCATCGTTGAAACTTACCCGGTCAGCGTTGGGCGTGAAGAGTTCGCCACCCCCGTGGGCATTACGCGTACCACGGTAAAAGTGAAAGACCCCGCCTGGGCGCCACCCTCCTCCATGCGCCGCGAAGCCGCTGAGCGAGGCGATCCTGCTCCCGCCATTGTACCGCCCGGTCCCGACAACCCGCTTGGCGAACATGCCATTCTGCTGGCCATGCCAAGCTACCTGATACACGGCACCAACCGCCCAGATGGCGTGGGTATGCGTGTTAGCCGCGGCTGCATTCGCATGTACCCAGAAGATATTGAATCGCTTTATGAGCGCCTACCTAGCGGTACTCAGGTTAACCTGATGGATGCGCCATTCAAGGCTGGCTGGGGATCGGATGGCACGCTATTTGTGCAATCTTTCCCGCAACTGGAAGAGAATGTGGGCGATTTTGAGCCCCTACTGAATGCGTTAGAGCGGGTTACTGAGCTTACCGAAGACAATATCGAGATCGACCCCGAGCAGATCGAACGCGCGGTTGAAGCACCCGATGGCCAGTTCATTGCGCTGTACGGTCCTCAAGCGCCAGAATTAGAGCCCGAGCCCGTCGAGCTGATCGAAGAGATTGAGATGAGCGCATCAACTAACGCTAACGAAGACGCATGACCTAGCGAAGCACGAAAATGAAGCCACAAAAAACCCCGCCGAAGCGGGGTTTTTTGCGTAGCTAGCGGCAACGAATACTTGCCTAACTTCTTTACTAACCACGACTTGCCTACAGCAACCGCTGAGAGAGCCTGAGGCTCCCCAGCAGCTCCAAGCAGAATTACTTCTGCATGGAACGCTGGAACATGCGGTTCATTTCTTCACGGTTCTGCTCAGACATCTGCAGAGCAGCCTGCGCATCGCGCTGGGCTTGGTTTGCAGTGTTCATAGCCTGTGAAGCCATGCTGCGTGCTTCTGCAGCGTCAGCTTGTGCAGATTCTGCAGTCATGCGAACTTCTTCCAGAGCGCTGGTAGAAGCACAACCAGCAAGAATTGCCAGAGAAGCGGCAGCAGCAGTCATTTTCAAAGCAGTCTTCAGAGTCATAATGTTCTCCTTGAGTCGTCCTTGGGTACTACGTTAAGGGTTGACAAAAGTAAGGCTAGTCACTTAATTCAGAATAAATTCCTAGCTTACATTCGTCTACCTGCGGTGCAGGTTCTTTACAGTGACTTGTGCTGCGAAGCACGCAAGTCAAACGCTGTTTTATAATAGACTACAACGGTTGTCTATAGCCACTTGTTTAAAACCTCGAACTTCCTTCAACGTCACTAGCTTAACGGATCACTACACGGGTGCCAACACCCACTAATTCTGCCAAGCGATCAATTTGTGCGTTGGTAACGGCCACACAGCCTTGGGTCCAATGATAGCGACCGTGGATATCAGGATCCGCGCTTCCTAAGCCATGAATCCCGATCGCCCCACCTAAGGCAGTATTTTGTGGCGGGTGACCGTTACGTCGGTAATAGTCGAAGTAATCTTCATAATCAGTTTGGGAGTAAATCCCTTTTTCGAGTGCCATGCGTGCATGGGCGGGGGTTGGAAAATCAATCCCCATAAAAGTACGCCACTGACTCTCGTAATTAAAACGGTTAATGCGGAACTCACCCATTGGGGTGACGTTATCGCCACGCACTCGCTGCGTTTTCGCCCCTGCCCGGCCCAGTGAAATGGGGGCAAAACGCTCTAACAACGCATTGCCACGAAATACGCTGAGCGTTGCCTCCTCATCATCAATCAGCACCCATAGCTCATTGCTGTGACGTGGCACGGGGGCACGCGTGAGCATTGTTTCGATAAGGTCAGCGGGTGCCGACGGGCTAGGCGCTGTGACTGCCGCACTGGCAACGGCTGGCAAGCTCAGTGCCATGGCTAAAAAACGACGGCGATTAACTAAAAACATGACAACTCTCGAAACACGTTAGCCTGGGGTTGCACGACGAAGTGCCTTTGGTGGCTGTTATACCTTATTCCTACATCCGCCGTTAGTAATTTCGTCATAGATATGAATTGCCCTCTAACGATAATGTATTGAGGAAACGGCGATTCATTAAACACCCTGCAGCTCTTCCATGCTTGCCATCATATGGCGTATTTCGGAATTTTGACCTTCTGCCAAGGCATCGAAGAATTCTGCTTCAGGCGCAATTCTCGATCGCAAAGCACGGTGCTCATACATGGCTTGCAAACGCTCGTGCGCCAGGGTGGCGGTTTTCATCGCATCTTCGATGGAACCTGAGATGGTTTGCTCTGCCAAACGATCCAGCTCCGGCGGCTCAGGGAACTCGCTCGATTCGTCAAACCATGTTTCTAATATCTCAGAGTGATCCATACCGTCGCTAAACAGGTCATCAAGATCTGTTTTCATTTTTAGTTCACGACTGGCTAGATAATCCAAACCCATTTTTAAACGTTCGTTGTCAGCTTGTTCAGCGGCTTCACTGAATTGGCGCTCCATGCGCGCATGAAACCCTGCTGCCCATTCGACTAAATCTTTGACTTGGTTATAGCGCATCATGATCTCCTTTTCGTGGTGCTTACCTGGTCAGACAATGAAACCGAGTGCTTACCACTCCAGGCTGGTTTCGCGCAGCGCACCAATTTCACGCTTTGCTGCCTGAAGATTAGCTAACACTTGCTGCCGCAAACCCGCCTGATTGCCCACTGCAATCATAGCGGGATTTTGGACTGTTCGCCGCGCAGCTCCGTCATCGCTATGCAGACGTTCCAACTGCCCTGTCAGCCAATTCAACCAGCTTTCCGGTTGCGCCTGTAAGTCACGTAAACGCTGTAATTCAGCTAGCGAGGGACCTTGCTGCGACAGCAGCACTCTCCAACGGTGCTCAGACAAGCGAGCATGCTCGGTGACTTCACGCAAAAGCGACTCTAATGCTAGCTCAAAGAGCGTCAACGCGCCCTCCTCCAGCGCCATCTGACGTGCGGGTGCATGCTCATCCTCTCCCGCCTCCAGTGTGGCTAGCAGCTCCGCCTGGTAGAGCAGTTGATTGGTACGCGACCTTGCATTCACTTGCGCTTGTCCTCCACGTGCCATTTGCCAGCATCGAAGGTGGCTTTCCAGCCGGTGGCTTTGCCCTCTTCGTCGGTCATGACGTACTGCTCTTTGCTCTTACGCGAATAACGAATTTGCGCCGGGCGCCCATCGGGGTCTTCGCTGGGGGCCTTGAGAATAAAATGGTACTTCTCGGGAAGTTCATCGGCGTGAGCTTTGAGCTCTTTCACCAGCGGCGGCCGCGTTTCTCGATTTTTAGGAAACTTACTTGCCGCCAAAAACAACCCACTCGCCCCATCGCGCAGCACGTAATGATCTTCCACTTTTTGGCACGCCAACTCCGGCATCGGAATCGGATCCATTTTAGGCGGTGCTACCTCGCCACTCTTCAACAGTTTGCGCGTATTTTTGCACTCACTATTGGTGCAGCCAAAATACTTGCCAAAGCGGCCTGATTTCAACTGCATTTCAGAGCCACACTTATCGCATTCGATAACCGGACCGTCGTACCCTTTGATCTTGAATTTACCGCTCTCGACGTCGTAGCCGTCACAGTCAGGACTGTTACCACAAATATGCAGCTTGCGCGTTTCATCAATCAGGTAATTATCCATCGCCGTGCCGCACTTGGGGCAACGGCGCTTGGCACGCAGCGCATTGGTTTCAGCCTCTTCCCCCGCGTCTTCGGCAACGGCCTCTTCACCGGGAATCAGATCGATGGTGGTTTTGCAGCGCTCTTTGGGCGGCAGGTTGTAGCCACTACATCCGAGGAAAACCCCCGTAGATGCGGTACGTATCTGCATATGCCGCCCACAGCTTGGGCAGTCGATATCGGTGGGTACCGGCTGGTTGGGCCGCATGCCATCGTCGCTTTCAGCCTTAGCGAGTTCTTCGCGAAATTCGCCATAGAAGGCATCTAAAAGCGCCTGCCAATTGCGTTCGCCTTCGGCCACTTCATCGAGGCTATCTTCCATACGCGCGGTGAAAGAGAAATCCATCAGATCAGGGAAAGACTCTTTCAATCGCTCGGTGACGATATCGCCCAGCTTTTCGGCGTAGAAGCGGCGGTTTTCCAGCTTCACATAGCCGCGATCCTGGATCGTCGAGATGATCGACGCATAAGTAGAGGGACGACCAATTCCTTGCTTCTCCAGCTCCTTTACCAGGCTGGCTTCGGTGTAACGCGGCGCTGGCTTGGTAAAGTGCTGCTGGGGATCAAGCGCTTCCAGTGCCATCGCCGTGCCCTGGGGCAAATCGGGCAGGCTCTGGTCTTCATTTTTTCCGCTGGGCTTCATCACCCGCGTGTAGCCGTCAAATTTAAGTACACGCCCCTTGGCGCGCAGCTCATACCCATCGACCTCGACGCTGAGCGTACTTGACAAGTACTCAGCCGGTGTCATTTGGCAAGCCACAAACTGGCGCCAGATCAGCTCGTAAAGGCGCTCTGCATCGCGCTCCATACCGGACAGGTCAGAGGCTTTACGCTCAACGCTGGAAGGTCGAATCGCTTCGTGAGCCTCCTGGGCACTCTCTTTACTGCTATAACGATTAGGCGCTTCAGGCAGATAACGCTCACCAAACTCTTCACCGATATAGCTGCGCACGCCTTCCACCGCATCTTTTGAAAGATTGGTGGAGTCGGTACGCATATAGGTGATGTAGCCCGCTTCATAAAGGCGCTGGGCCATGGTCATGGTCTTCTTGACGGAGAACCCTAACCGGCCGCTTGCGGCCTGCTGTAACGTAGAGGTAATAAAAGGGGCTGTTGGCTTAGAGCTAGTGGGCTTATCTTCCCGGGAAGTAATCGCCAACTTGGCTTTTCTAAGCTGCTCAATACGCGCCAACGTATCTTTTTCGGAGGTAGGCCTAAAGGCTTTTCCGTCCTGACGAACGAGTGCAAAGCGCACCAGCTCGCCCTCAGGTGAGGCTAGATCGGCGTGAACATCCCAAAACTCTTCCGGGATAAAGGCGCGTATTTCACGCTCGCGCTCAACGATCAAGCGAACAGCGACGGATTGCACGCGCCCTGCTGACAGGCCACGTGCCACTTTCGCCCACAGTAAGGGGGAGAGCATAAAGCCCACGACACGATCCAGGAAACGGCGCGCCTGCTGCGCCTCTACACGTGGAATGTTGAGTGCACCCGGTGCCTTAAACGCATCCTGAATAGCGTTTTTAGTGATTTCGTTAAACACCACACGCTTATAGCGGCTGTCATCTCCCCCAATGGTCTCGCGCAGGTGCCAGGCAATGGCTTCCCCTTCGCGATCCAAATCCGTTGCGAGATAGACAGCGTCAGCTTTCTCAGCCAGCTTTTTGAGCTCTGCCACGACCTTCTCTTTGCCAGGCAGCACTTCATAGTTCGCTTCCCAGCCGTTGTTAGGGTCGATACCCATTCGCCGGATTAACTGATCCTGACTTTTACGCTTTTTATACTCTGCTTTTTCTTCCGCCGACATCTTGCGTGTCGCTGCGGCTTGGCGTGCGCGCTCCTTAGGGTCGGAGGCTGCCTTACCTGAGCCGCTGGTCGGCAGGTCACGAATGTGGCCCACGCTCGACTTCACGATGAAATCGTTGCCGAGATATTTGTTTATCGTCTTCGCTTTCGCTGGCGACTCGACGATGACCAGTGACTTGCCCATAGTGCTCCACTTTCCTAATGCACGGGCTGGCTAGCGCGTGCTCTGAATTCGGTGCCGTATCGTCGGGCTTAACCAGCCCGAAAAAAAGATACGGATGAAAAAATGCGCCTACCCTAACCCAGCCCTTAGCGAAGCGCCAGTAGCAACCAAGTCGTAGGGGGAATCCGTAGATTTCAGATAAAGAGTAGCTAGACACTAGACTGCCACCAGCATTACGGCAACCCAAAAAGCCACTAGGGAAACAAAGCGCCCCCACCATGAAGGCAGGGGCGCTGGTATCTAACCGTCTGATTTAACGCTTACCAGGCGGTTTAGCACCTTCTTTTGTTGCCGTGGGTTGTACCGCTGGCTGCGTCCCTTTCTCTTCGGCTGCAGCAGGCTTGGTGACAGGTTTAGTCACTTGTGGCTTCTCCTGTTGCTCTGCCTCAGAAGTGGTCTTGGCAGGCGTCTGCTTAGCCGCACTTGGTTTAGCAGCCGCATCGGTCTTGACTGTTTCTTGTGGCGCCGCTTCTTCTGGTACCGATTCTGTCTTGCTAGTGTCAGGCTTATTCGCTGCTGGCTTATTCGTATCAGCGCTAGGTTTAACAGAATTTGCCGCAGGCTTGGATGGACTTGTCACCGACTTTTCAGCGCTAGTGGCAGGTTTAGCTACCTGCGACCCAGCGGAAGCCGTCTCTTTAGCCTTGGAAGCGGTAGGTTTAGCCGCCTTGCGCGCTGCTGGCGATTTGGCTTTAGCTACCGCCACTTTTTCTTCGCTTGGCCGCGCCTGATCAAACAGAGCTTTTATATATGCAAAGCGTTCGGCGGCATGCTCGGAAAGCTCACCACTAGCGGCAAAAACATGCTCAAGGTGGCTGATGTAGCCATCAATTTCACTGTTGCTGCTGCCGGCCAGCAAAACAGGTAGTGAATTAAGCGCCTGTTCACGATCCAGCTTCAAAATAAAGAACTGCTCGCGTACCAGATTTTTAAATTCACTCAGTTGAATGCCTGGCTCAAGCTCTGCGCGAGAGGCACGTAGCCGCTTGAAGTTACGCTCATCCGTCGCTGGGGCACCGCCAAGCACATAAATAAGCGAGCGCATGACCGCTTCGTGGGCACTCCCCTGGGCAATTTTTTCGCGCAATGCCTCCTGGCGATGTTCTACAAACCGGCGGCGCTCGGGTTCAGCACCGGGACGGCGGCGATGGACATGAGCATCACCGTAGAGGCCCACAGCAGCCTGCAGGAGCGGTTGGCCATAAATATCCATAAACAGTTTTTCGGTACTACTATCCCGTACATCACGCATCGTATTGAGGCTTGCCACCAACTGGTCAGAGCCCATGGTCTCAAATGCTTTGAACAGATTGTCCTCTGAGACTGGATGGCGATTTTTACGCACAGCATCTGCCATCACGGGTAACGGCACCGACAAAGGGTTGCGATCAGAAAGCAGTTTGTAGCCCAGCCGAATGGGATGCATACGACGCATCCAGCGGGCAGCTTCAGGGGTAATCGTCGCTTTTATCCACGGCTGCAGGAACAGCCGATACATGCCCAGGTTGATTTCCGAAATGCGCGCCACGGTCGCAAAGCGGCGATCATCCTCTGGCTTGTGTTTTACTTCGCGATCGAGCTCGGCAAAGTCACGGGGCATGAATTCCAGCAAATAGTCGCGCTCGTAAAGCTCGGCATCTTCGCCTTTTTCGGCCGGTGATATGGTGGTTTCATACAACCCCGGCGGCAGTACGTCGATATAGTCCATATTGGCCGTGAATTCAGTATGCTCTTTACGGGACACGCTGCCCGATACGAATATGCCCAAATGGCCCGTCGTGTCGTGCTGGCAATAAACGATGGTTTGCTCGTTCGCAATGATATCGTCTTCGTTTTCGTAAAGATCTCGAATCCAGCCCAGCGCTTGTGGCGGCGGGGTAATATCATCGCCACGTGAGCAGAACACCACTACCGGTGAGCGTACATTGCGCAGGTCGATGCGACGCCCATCACGGGTGACTAGCTGTGCGGTTGAGAGGCGGTTACCGACAAAAAGATTATCGACAATATACTGAATCTCTTCGCCACCCAGCACGACATGACCACCCCACCAGCGTTCAAACTCTAAATATCGGCCCGCTTCGGTATCGATGTTGTCGTAAAGGTGATACTGCTTTTTCCAGTGGGTATTGGCCGGGTTGAGGCGTTCAAAGTTTTGCACCAGCATGGCGCCATCAAACAGGCCATCGCCCAGGTCGCTCGCCAGCGCAGTCATCCAGCTGCCCCCGGAAATTCCACCGGTATAGCGCATCGGCGCCTTGCCATGTTCGCCCGCCCAGTAAGAGAGCGGGGCACCAGCAATAAGGATAGGGCCAAATACCTCAGGCTCTAGGGCGGCCGCCATCATGATCTGCCAACCCGCTTGGCAATTGCCTACCACCATCGGTTTTTCGGTGGTTTCGGGATGCAGTTCAATGATATGACGCAGGAAGGCAATCTCAGACTCAACCACATCCTCAGCGGTTTGCCCTGGCTCAGGAAATGGCAAAAAACCAATAAAGTAGCAAGGATGGCCCGCTTTGAGGGCTACGCCCAGTTCACTGTCGGGCTTGAAGCCACCTATTCCTGGCCCGTGCCCTGCGCGCGGATCCACTACCACAAAGGGACGTTTCTGTAGATCGATTTCCGTGCCTTCGTGGGGTAACACGCGCAACAGCTCATAGTTAGTTGGCCGAGGCAACGTTCGACCATCTATCAGCACTTCGGTATCGAAGCCGAGCACATTCGGCTTGGTTTGCTCCATATGCTCGAGGTACTGGTTGCCACGCTCGCGCATGACATCCAAATACAGAACGCTTCGCTCCATGCTATCGCGCCAATAGCTAAACGCTGCACGACCAAAACCGAAAGGGTCGAACAGAGAAGCCACTGCTTCACTGCCCTGCATCGTTGTAGAAGCGCTCTGCTTGATAGACATTGTTTGCTTAAGCCATGCGTCGGTGAAAGCGCTGACAGGAAACAAAGGATTGGCGAGAAAGGTCATAGGTACTCCCATTGGGTTGATGCGACGGCACCACACCCGATAGCAATGATGCTGCAATGCAATATAGTTTAGGCCACAACGCGCTTGACGTCGATCTTTACCCCTCATTATTACGGCTGACTGCCAGCGCATCGCCCGGCCACAATCAACGCCGACGGTGTCCTGTTGGCAGTGAGATATGTTATCTTAGAGCTTATTGGTAATCGTTTTAGCACCATCAGACATTGAACGTACCACGTATCAATTGGCGGGCCTTGTCAGCACTTACCCCCCAGGCCTACCGCACAAAAGAGAGGCTCTGTCCCTATGAGCAATAACCCTCCGCAACGCGTGTCCAGCGGTGAAAAATACCGCAACGAACATGGCATGTCGGTGATCAAGGATGGCATGAAGCAGCGCAAAGCGGCGCCAGCGGAAGCACCATCGCTTGAACGCAAGCCCAAGTGGCTACGTGCACAGATCCCTGGAGGGGAGCGTTTTGAGGCGGTCAAGAAAAACGTAGCAACCCATCGGCTAAGTACCGTCTGCGCTGAATCCCACTGCCCTAACATGGGCGAGTGCTGGAGCAATGGCACCGCCACCATCATGCTAATGGGGTCAGTCTGCACCCGCGCCTGTCGGTTTTGCGCGGTTGATACCGGCAACCCGCAAGGCTGGTTAGATCTTGAAGAGCCTGAAAACACCGCCAAGTCGGTCGAATTGATGGGCCTTCGTTACATTGTGCTCACTTCCGTCGACCGTGACGACCTAGACGATGGTGGTGCATCACACTACGCCAACTGCATCAGCGCCATTAAAGCGCGCACACCAGAGGTAGTAGTAGAGGCGTTGACACCTGATTTTGATGGCGAACTGAGCGCGATTGAGCGCGTCGTTGATTCGGGATTACAGGTATTTGCCCAAAACGTCGAAACCGTTGAGCGGTTGACGGGTCGCGTGCGTGACCGGCGCGCTGGCTATCGTAAAACCCTGGATGTACTCGCTCACGCCAAGCGCTATCGTCCTGACATTATTACCAAAACCAGCTTAATGCTGGGGCTTGGCGAAACAGACGAAGAAATTTTGCAGACCTTTGATGATCTACGTGAGATTGGCGTGGATATCGTGACGCTGGGCCAATACCTGCGCCCTACGAAAAATCACCTGGCGGTAGAGCGCTGGGTAACGCCCGAAGAGTTTGATCGCTATCGGGTCATCGGCTTGGAAAAAGGCTTTATGGAAGTGCCTTCAGGCCCGCTAGTACGCTCGAGCTATCGTGCTGACCGCGTGTTTGAAAAGAATAACCTGGGCCTTGCTTCCCCCGCTGCCATTCCAGGCCAGGAAGTAGAAGCAAACCCCAATATTATTCCAGCGCTCAACGTTGGCTAGGCTTTAAAATTAGCGTAGTGATACCTGAGGGAGCCAATGGCTCCCTTTTTTACAGCGGCGAGGTATCTACGCTGATTAAATCTCGCTTTAGCCTTGTGGCCAACGCTTGAGCCAACGCTTCCCCGACCCGATGATTCCCAGGCAATGTGACTAAATCGGCCAACCTCACCATGGGCATGCCCGCATAACCGCAGGGATTGATACGTAAGAAAGGCGATAAGTCGCCGTCCACGTTCAACGCAACCCCGTGAAAGCTTGCGCCACGCCGGATACGCAGACCCAAAGAGGCGATTTTCGCCTCTCCTGTTGCGGTCATTACGTACACGCCGGGCGCATCGGGTCGCGCACGCGCGGTCACGCCATGATCGCTCAACACATCAATGACCGCGTTTTCCAATGCCGTGACTAAATCACGTACGCCTATTTTACCCCGCCGCACATCCAGCAATGGATAGAGCACCACCTGGCCTGGCCCGTGGTAAGTCACCTGCCCGCCCCTGTCCGTGTGAACCACAGGAATGTCGCCAGGCAGAAGCAGATGTTCGGGTTTGCCAGCCTGCCCCTGAGTGAAGACGGGGTCGTGCTCAACGAGCCAGAACTGATCCGACGTACTGGCATCTCGTGTATCGGTCAGCGCACGCATGGCCTCCCACACCGGCAAATAGGGCTGACGTCCTAAACGATGCAGTCTGATGGGCACATCATCACTCACGGCGGTTACACCACCATGTGGACACGGCCAGTGGCTTTTAGCGCTTCAAACACGTCTTTAATGTGCTGCTCTCCCGTTGCGCGAATCACCACTCGAACCGATTGAAAGCGGCCATTGCGGCTATCCACGACCTGCATCTTAGTGGCGTCAAAATCGGGCACATGGCGCACAATGACCTGACATACGCAGGCGGGGAAATCCTCGGCAGCATCACCGACGACCTTTAGCGAGTAATCACAGGGAAACGTGATTTTAGGCGGCTCTTGCACCGCCGGTTGACGCAAATCACGCAGACCCCGTGGCGTACTTTTTTTCATAGCAACTCCCTTATTGCAGAATCACAACCGATGAACAAATATAAGGTAAACATTAATCGGTAAACTGACTGATTAAGCCACTAAAGAAGCGCTGAACCTGATCAAATAGACGCTTGAAGAGGCCACCCTCTTCAATATTTTCCAACGCGACGAGGCGGCGCTCACCCACCACCTCTTCTCCCAAATGAACTTCAAGCGTGCCCACTTCATCACCAATCGCAATCGGTGCCTGAAGGTCGGGATTCAGATTAAGGCGTGCGCGAAGCTCTTCATTACGGTTACGCGGCAGGGTCATAAAGACCTCTTCATCGACGCCCACCCGCAACTCATTAATATCACCACCCCACACACGCGGCGTGGCCAGGACGGCACCACGCTCGTAAAGCTTCATGGTTTCAAAAAAGCGGAAGCCATAGCTCAGCAGCTTTTGCGTTTCCTGCGCACGCGCTTCATCGGAATTGGTACCCATCACCACCGAGATCAAACGCATGTCATCCCGCTTGGCTGAGGACACCAGGCAAAACCCTGCTTCTGTCGTCCAGCCTGTTTTTAGACCATCCACGGAAGGGTCGCGCCACAGCAGACGATTGCGGTTGGGCTGGTCGATCCCGCCATAAGAGAAAGTGCGATGGGAGTATATTTCGTAATGGTCGGGGTAATCATTAATAATATGCTGAGAGAGCCGTGCTAAATCATGTGCCGTTGAGTAGTGATTTTCAGATGGCAAACCAGTGGCATTTTGGAAGTTGGTGTTCTCCATGCCCAAGCGGGTAGCATGTTGGTTCATTAGATCCGCAAAAGGCGCCTCACCTCCCGCCAAATGCTCAGCCATGGCCACGCTGGCGTCATTCCCGGAGACAATGATAATGCCATGTAGTAGATCATCTACTGAAACTTGATCACCCACCTCGATAAACATTTTTGAGCCACCGGTGCGCCATGCATTCTCGCTAATATTAACCATATCAGTGAAGTTAATGGTGCCACGATTGAGTTCACGCTCCACTAAATAGGCGGTCATCAGCTTGGTCAAACTTGCCGGAGGCAGACGTTCATCGGAGTTATGCTCTGCCAGTATTCGGCCACTGTTGGCATCCATTAGAATCCATGAACTTGCCGCTAGCTGTGGCGCTGAAGGAATAATCGTTTGCGGCTGTGGAATCACCTGCGCAGCTGCTGGTACCGCTACCGTCGTCATTGCAGCAAAAAGGCACAGGCGTGCTGAGCGACCAATGGATGTAAACACGTTCATAACGTCAGTCTCACTTACTTGAAAGCTTACTTATAAAGCTTATTTTTAAAAACAAGGCGGCGCGTAAAACGCGCCACAAGAAATAAATAGGGGGCTAATTATCGCACAACGAAGACCTGGGGGAACCCCGCCTGGCGAAGTGTTTCGCGCGCCTGCGTTTCCTGTCCGGGCCTGATCGGCCCTACTTGGACACGATAGATGTCGGCACTGCTCAAAATACGTACATCGTGGGGCTGCTCTCCTTGCAAACGCCGCTGTAACTGCTGCGCCCCTTCCGGGTTACCAAGCGCGGCAATCTGAAGGTACACCTCACCACTGGAACCACTTTGGCTTGGCTCAGGGGGAGACGAGGGCTGAGCAGCGGCAGGCGCTGAATTGGCAGCAACCCGCGCAGGCGCTTGCGCGCGTGCCGGAGAAGGTGCACTCCCAGAACGGCCTCGCTCGGCCAGCCACTGCTGAGGATTGATGGCTTCGACTTTAACCGGCCCAGTGCCATTATCAAGGAAACCCAGCCGCGCAGCCGCTGCATAAGAAAGGTCTATTTCACGATCACTATGAAATGGCCCACGGTCATTGACCCTGACAATCACTGATTGCCCATTGTCCAGGCTGGTGACCCGGGCAAATGTTGGCAAGGGGAGCGATCGGTGAGCGGCCGACATTTTGTACATGTCATAAATTTCGCCGTTTGACGTCGCATAACCGTGAAACTTTTCACCGTACCATGAGGCCGTGCCGCGCTTTTCGTAACCCGTGGCATCGGGGAGCACGTGATAGGTTTTACCCCACACTTCATACGTTGAGCGATTGCCGCCTGAAGAGGGCTGCTCAACGCGGGGCTCAGCATCGGGCACTTTGGTGACATCGGGTGGCTCTAGCGGGTAGGCATCGCCACTCATCGCATAACGACCGTCACTGGTCGCCGCCGATGAAGCCGGGGCTGCCGCTTGGTTAGCCGAGCTAGGCGTGTCTATACGCTGAGTGTCGTTACTCGCACAGCCACCGATCAGCGCCAGCAAGGCAATTAGCCCACCGATACGGCTGGTTGTCGTCAGTTTGCCCTTCATACGCTGTCCTCAGCTAGCTTGTCGTGCTTTGCGGCAATGGCTTCCGCCAACTCGGCAACGGCCATCGCGTAAAGATGACTGTGGTTATAGCGCGTGATGACATAAAAATTGTGCTCACCCAGACGATAACGCGTCGCTCCGTCGGCGAATTCTAGCGCCAAGGGAGCCACCATTAGGTCATCATCCAGTGCGTCATTAGACGTCACCCCATGCGCGGCAAGCTGAGCGACCGTTACCGATGGGGGCGACGCCTGATTAAACGAAAGCGACTGCCGTAAGTCATCCGGCAATTCCGCTGGGCCAGTGGCTGCGTGGTATATGTCTGCGCCAGGCGTCCAGTGATGCTCAGCAAAGTAGTTGGCGACACTGCCAATTGCATCAACGGGGTTTTCCCATAGGTCGCGACGGCCATCGTTATCGAAGTCTACTGCATACGCCTGGTAACTGGTGGGAATGAACTGCGGATAGCCCATGGCACCTGCATAGGAGCCGCGTAGCATGGTCGGGTCGACCTGCTGCTCATACGCAATGCGTAAAAAAGCGGCAAGCTCACCTCGAAAAAAGTCGCCTCTCTGGGGATGGTGAAACGCCAAGGTGGCTAATGAATCTAGCACGCGATGTTGGCCTTTATGCCGACCGTAGTAGGTTTCAACGCCAATAATAGCGGTAATGATGTCAGCAGGCACACCATAAGTACTTTCAGCCCGTGCCAAAGCTTCCGCATGCGTATTGATGAATTCAGCACCTTCATCAATACGCTGCTGGGTAATAAAAATAGCCCGGTATTCGTGCCACTTTAAACGACGCTCGGCAGCCCCTTCCATCGCATCCAGAACGCTTTGCGTATAGTTTGCCTTCCCCAGCGCCTCCTCTACCCATGCTTGCGGCAACCCCTGCTCCACTAACGCATCCATCAAGATTTGGCTGTCAGCATTGTGTTGGGGAGCAAAATGCGGCCCCTCTGCTGAAGGCTCATCGGCAAGGGCTGAAGGTGCCAACCAGCACATCATCGCTGCCAATAAATAGCGGCTCGCTTTTCCTTGAACCTTGTTCATTAACTCTCTACTCCTGAGCGCTTTATTTCTGGAACGGTTGATGCCAGCGTTAACCATGGCGGCGCCTTACATTGAAGCGCATGACAAACACTTAAACGAGATAACTTCGCTAGCGCGACAGTAACCGACGATGCGCATGTATGGACATGAGAATACCGAAACCGGCTAACAAGGTCACGCTTGAGGTGCCGCCAAAGCTAACCAACGGTAACGGTACGCCAACAACGGGCAAAATACCGCTCACCATACCCATATTGACGAACACATAAATGAAGAACGTGAGAATAATACTGCCCGCGACTAAACGGCCAAAGGTATCCTGGGCGGCGCACGCCATCCATAGTCCGCGGCTGACAATTAATAGATACAGGCTCAGCAACACCAGCATGCCCACTAAGCCGAACTCCTCCCCCAACACGGCAATGATGAAGTCGGTATGTCGTTCAGGTAAAAACTCCAGCTGGGACTGAGTACCCTGCAGCCAGCCTTTCCCCCACAGCCCGCCGCTACCGATGGCAGTCGTCGATTGAATGATATTCCAGCCAGAACCCAGCGGATCGCTCTCAGGGTTCAGAAACGTCAGTACGCGCTGGCGCTGGTAGTTATGCATATTCATCCATAACAACGGCACGCAGGAAGCTCCCAGCGCTGCAATAAAGCCAATTAAGCGCCACGACAAGCCTGCTAGTAACACTACAATGAGGGCAGCACTGGCGACCAGTAATGACGTGCCTAAGTCGGGCTGAATCGCCGTCAGCACGACAGGTAAGCCGATGATAATGCCGCATACGAATATATCGCGCAGACGCGGCGGCAGTTCACAGCGGTTTAGATAAGCCGCGACCATCAGCGGTGCCGCCAGTTTCATCATTTCCGAGGGTTGAAAGCGAATCACCCCCGGAATGACCAACCAGCGTTTAGCGCCCATGCCGACATCGCCCACCACATCAACGGCTACCAGCATGGCGACACCGATGCCATAAGCTAATGGGGCAAAGCGCAAGAACGTGGAAGGTGAAAACTGGGCAATAATCACCATGCCCACCAGCGCGATACCAAAACGTATACCTTGGGCAATCACAGCATCGATTGATTGGCCAGACGCACTGTAAAGTACTACTAAACCGCCGCCCATCAATAGCAGCAGCAAGCCCAGCAACCAGGGGTCTATATGGATTCGCTCCCAGACACTTTTGCGACGGGCGATGCCGCTTTCCGGGGGACGGACAGGATGACCGCGCATTGAACGCGCTAAATAATGCCAAGGCATGCGCTAATTACCCTCCACATTGGCATCATCTTCTTCCAATACTTCACGCACTTCCTCTACATCGGGCGCTTCATCTTCGAGCAACCAAGCATCGGTCATGGCACGGGCCAAATGCGCGGCGTGGGTACTGCCGCCGCCAGCATTTTCAACGATAACGGAGACCGCAATCTGCGGGTCTTCCAAGGGCGCAAAGGCCATAAACAGCGCGTGGTCACGCAGCCGCTCCGCTAGCTCATCCGCGTTATAGCGTTGATCCTGTCCTAGCGAAAACACCTGGGCAGTGCCTGACTTACCGCCCATGCGATATTCAAGGCCCACCCCCGTTCGGCGGGCAGTACCTTCAGTACCACTAATGACCTTTTCCATCCCGCTGAATACCCTATCCCACCAGTTATCATTGGCGAGCTGAATGTCGTCTAACGTCTCTGGCAAGTCGCGGGGCACAGGCGTATCGCCAATTTGACGAGCTAGGCGTGGTTTGACCCAATGGCCTCGGTTAGCCAGCGTTGCCGTTGCACTGGCGAGCTGTAGCGGTGTCACCTGCCAGTAGCCTTGCCCGATACCCACCGAGAGCGTTTCACCAGGGTACCAAGGCTGATTGAAGCGGCCCCGCTTCCAATCCCGCGAAGGCATTAAAGCGCCGCTTTCACCCTGGACATCATGGGCAACACGCTGACCAAAACCAAAGTTACTCATTTGCTCATGCAGGTTATCAATGCCCAAATCATGCGCCAGGGTGTAGTAATAAGTGTTATTAGAAACCGCCAGCGAGCGCTCCATGTCTACTCGCCCATGCCCCCAGCGTAGCCAGTTGCGATATCGGCGGGAGTCATTGGGCAATTGGTAGTAACCGGGGTCATTAATGGTGCTATCAGGCGTAATAACCCCTTCCACTAACCCGGCGAGCGCCAAAAAGGGCTTAATGGTCGACCCCGGAGGATAATGGCCACGGATAGCCCGATTAAACAGCGGGAGATCCAGGTCTTCCTGCAAACCACGGTAAGAGGCAACATCAATGCCGGTGACAAACTGGTTGCTGTCGAATCCTGGGGTCGACACCATGGCCAGAATTTCGCCGGTGGCAGGGGCAATGGCGACGATCGAGCCACGGCGTCCATCTAGCAACTCATACGCCAACATTTGAAGGGACTTATCCAACGTTAACGTTAAGTTTTGCCCTGGCACCGGGTCTGTGCGCCCCAGCTCTCTTAACACGCGCCCACGGGCGTTCGTCTCTACTTTGCGAAGCCCCGCTTGACCGTGCAGTTCCTCTTCGTAAAAGCGTTCAATACCGGTTTTACCGATAAAGTGAGTACCTGCGTAGCTTCCCGCGTCCAGCGACTCCATCTCTTCGGCATTAATACGACCCACGTAGCCTAACGCGTGGGCCATAATCTCCGCATCCGGATAAAAGCGCAGCGGCTGAGCCTCTATTTCCACCCCGGGTAGTCGGTGACGATTGACGGCCAAGCGAGCGATTTGGTCTTCGCTCAAATCACTGGTAAGCAACGCAGGCTGAAAAGGCCGTTGGCGTTGGCGGGAGCGCACGTTAAACGCTTCGATCTCTTCTTCAGGCAACTCCAGCAGCTCAACCAAGAGCGCTAGCGTTTCATCGAGGTTATCGACCCGCTCGCGAACGAGAGTCAGGTTATAGGTTGGGCGATTCTCTGCTAACAGCACCCCATTGCGGTCATATATCAACCCGCGATTAGGGGGAAGCGGTTCGACACGCACACGGTTATTTTCAGAGCGGGTGCTGTACATGTCGTGCTGAACGATTTGCAAATAAATAAGGCGCCCCGTTAGCAACCCAGCAAGCGTTAATACCACTAGGATGGCGAGCAGCGCTCTCACACGAAAAATTCGCAGTTCTTGCCCGGAGTTTTTTAGCGTGCTGGGGCGCTTGAGCATGGTAACGGTGACTCTCAATCAAACAAAGGGCGCAATAAAACACGACAGATGATGGCTCACCAGTCAGTGTTAGCGGTGATAAGGGTGACCCACTAATAATGTCCAGGCCCGGTAAAGTTGCTCTGCCAGCATTATTCGCACCAGCGGATGAGGCAACGTCAAGGGAGAGATTGACCAGGTTTTATCAGCGGCGGCTGAGAGCGAAGGCTCCAACCCATCTGGCCCACCTACAAGCAGAGCGATGTCACGTCCTGACATACGCCAACCATCAGCCTCTTGAGCCAGTTGTTCGGTCGTCCATGGTTTACCTTTGACCTCCAACGCAACGACGTACTCGTCGCCACGCAGCTTATCGCGAATACGCTGGGCCTCTTGGGCCCGCGCCTTCGCGATATCAGCGTTTTTGCCACGCTGGCCGAGCGCGATTTCCTCGATCTCAAGCGAAAAGTCTCTCGGCAGCCGTTTGCGGTAAGTCTCGACGCCCTCTTCTACCCACGCAGGCATTTTGCTTCCCACCGCTAACAGCCGAATCCTCATGACATGCCAGCTCGCTCATGAAAGCGCTCAAGCGACTCACCAATCGCACCCGAGTCACTAGGCAGATCGGCCCACAGACGCTCCAAGTCGTAAAGGGTACGCGCTTCGGGCATCATGACGTGAACCACGACGTCCCCCAGGTCGACCAGTACCCAATCGGCATTATCGCCGCCTTCCACGCCCATCGGGCCGTGACCTGCAGCTTTGGCTTTTTCCACCACGTTCTGGGCCAGTGCCGCCACATGACGAGTCGACGTACCACTGGCTATCAACATGAGGTCGGTGACCTCGGTTAATTTTGCGACGTCTAACTGCGTGATGTCGCGTGCTTTCAGTTCTTCCAGCGCGTCAACCGCTAGATTTTTCAATGTATCGATGTGCATGACTCCTAAAGACAACCTCATGGGGTAATCGGTCAATAAAGCCGGCCATTGTAACGGCTTATTTGATGACTGCCAGCGCTATTCACGCTTCTGGTAAAGACCAAGGTGGGTAATAGTCTGTTCCACGGGCGGCGGCACCAAATAACGCACGTTCTTACCCTGCGCTAACCGCTCGCGGATATAGGTCGCTGAAATGGCCATTCGCGATGGCAATTCAAGCGACAGAAAGCTGCCACTTGGCCGCTGCATCAATGCCGCTACGTTATCGACTTCCCGATGCGCTACCAGTTCCGTTAAAGGTGCTGGCAGTGAGTCGCTGTAGCCAGGACGCGCAATCACCACTAAGTGGGCAAACGCAAATAGACGTTCGGGTTGATGCCAGTGTGTTAGACGCATGAACGCATCATGACCAATCACCATGATGAGGCGTGTTTGTTCACCATACTCCGTGCGCAGCTCGGTAAGCGTATCGATGCTATATGAAGGCCCGTCACGTCGAAGCTCACGATCATCAGCCACTAGCCCTGGGGTGTCACCGATGCCCGCTTTCAAGAGCGCTAACCGCTGTTCGGGAGAGACCTGAGGCTGCCCTCGTAAGGGCGGCTGCTGGGCAGGAATCATGTGCAGTTGATCCAGCGCTAGCGCTTCGTGCACTTCAACCGCGCTCCGTAAATGCCCCAGATGGATGGGATCGAATGTACCGCCTAACATTCCTATACGCTGTGCCTGTTGACGCATCCCACCCCCTTACTGGCGCACTTGGCCATCACCAAACACGACGTATTTCTGGGTAGTGAGACCTTCTAATCCGACAGGCCCCCGGGCGTGTAGCTTGTCGGTTGAAATACCAATCTCTGCCCCTAGCCCGTATTCGAAACCATCGGCAAAGCGCGTCGAAGCATTCACGATGACAGAGCTCGAATCCACTTCTGCCATGAAGCGTCGTGCCAAGGAGTAGTCTTGAGTCACAATCGCGTCGGTGTGGTGAGAGCCATACTGCTCGATATGGCTGATGGCGTCATCAACACCATCGACTATTTTAATGGCCAACACCGGGGCTAAATATTCGGCATACCAATCAGCTTCCTGCGCGGCAATCGCCTGTGGCAACAGTGCCTGCGTGCGCTCACAGCCACGCAGCTCTACCTCGTGTTCCGCGTAGGCACGCGCCAACTCTGGCAGCAGTAAGTCAGCGATTGGTGCATCGACCAACAGCGTTTCCATCGTGTTGCAGGTACCGTAACGGTGGGTTTTTGCGTTGACGGCTATCGCCAAGGCTTTGGCAGGATCCGCGGTGGTGTCGATATAAACATGACACACCCCGTCGAGGTGTTTAATCACCGGCACGCGCGCATCGCGGGTAATGCGGGCAATCAGCGATTTCCCGCCACGCGGAATAATCACATCCACATACTCCGGCATGCTGATCATTTCGCCCACCGCTGCACGGTCGGTCGTCGCCACGACCTGCACACATCCTAAAGGCAGCCCCACATCGTTGAGTGCGGCTTGGATACAAGCACTAATTGCGGCATTAGAAGCGCTGGCTTCTGACCCACCGCGCAAAATGCAGGCATTGCCTGATTTTAGGCACAGGCTAGCGGCTTCCAACGTGACGTTAGGACGCGACTCGTAAATAATGCCAATCACACCTAGCGGCACGCGCATCTTGCCCACCTGAATCCCACTAGGCCGGAAGCGCATATCACTCAGCTCGCCCACGGGATCGGGCAAGCTCGCCACTTGGTGAAGCCCTTCAATCATGGCGTCGATACGCGCATCGTTTAACGCCAACCGATCTAACAGAGCGCTCTCCAGACCGCTTTCACGGCCTCGCTGTAAATCCTCGCCGTTGGCGTCTAGAATGCGACCTCGTGCGGCTTCCACACGTTGAGCCATTGCCATCAGGGCACTGTTTTTCAATCCCGTATCCGCTCGACGTAACTGGCCGGCTGAGCGGCGTGCCGCTTGCCCTAACGCCTGCATATAGGCGGGCACATCGCCGGAAGATAAGTGCTGATGGGCCTCTTCTTGGAACGGTGTTGAAACGCTCATAATGTCTCCGTGCGGCGTCGCGATTTCTAAATTGAATGAAGCCCAGCTAAGTGCCAGAATTCATTGTTCTGCGGTTAGGAAATGATACGTCTAATGCCGCTGGATGGCATGATCTGTAGCCGTTTTCATGTTTGTACTCATGTTACGCTATTTCGACGTTATACTGAGGGTGATTAAGGCGCTAATGTGTGTGGTGCATTTTTTTCATCACACGCGCAGTCACTTGCTCAGATACTTCAGGTTATTCAGGACGAATAGTAAGACACCATGCAAAGCAAGTACAAAATACGTCTGCTACGCGCCAACCTCTTAGCGGCGGCCGTTGCGTTAGCACTTTGGACGCCTTCTACGCCGCCAGCGGCAGCCCTGGTGCTGTGGCTTTCTGTCGGCTGGCTATTCATTACGGCTCTCATGCTCGATTTCAGCCACCGCCGCTCGCGGGGGTTGCCGTGGCAGCTCGTACCCGGTGCGCTACTGGTTGGCTTGATTGCAGCAGTGCCTGAGCGGCACGGCATTCTGATTTGGGCCTGGGCAGCCATGCTGATGCTGCCTCAAAATCACTGGGTGGCCGCCTTCAATCTCAGCGCTGCACTGCTCAGTGCGGTGATGGTCGCGCCTCAACTGAACAAACCAGAATTCATTCTCCTGCTGTGCACTTTATTGACGCTTGGATTGCTCGCCTTATCCAGAGCACAGCAGCTTATCGACATGAATGGCTCCATTCGTCAGCGCTTACGCTTGATCCCAGGCCTTAATCTATGGGCTGGGGAGCAGTTACTGCGCGATCTCACCCGTGAACAAACGCGCTGTGAGCGTGAAGGCGTCCACGCAGAGCTATTTATCCTGCATGTGAAGCGCCATCAGCTGTGGCCAACCGCACAAAAGCTTTGTGAGCTCACCCATGATTTCGAAAACGTTTACCGTTTAAGCAGTACCACGTTAGCCACACTGATTCTCTCCCGCTCACCCAGTGAGGCTGCGCAACGTCGCGAACTATTACTGACGGAGTTACCCGACAACATTTCCAGCGAGTACCTTGATCTCATTGATATCGAACCGGCGACGCTCTCTGTGTTTGAAATAAGTAAATTACCGGCAGAGCGAGTACGGGAGACGATATGACCGAATACCATATTCCCAAACGTTTAATGACCCTGGCCTACGCATCAAGCATCGCGCTAATGATAGGTTATGCACTATGGCTCTATGCCATGGGCGATTACCGTGACCTGCTCGTTCCGACGTTTATGACGCTGCTGCTGCTGTCCGCTCTGCTTATGCATATTGGGCAAGGGCTAGAGAGTTACCTGCCGCGTATTGTATTGCTATGCTGCACGTATTTAGTGGTACTGAGCGCGTACTACCACCATCCTGATGTGTCATCCATTTGGCTTGGCCTACCGATCACAGCCGCTTTTTTACTTTTGCCACTATGGGCTGCCGTACTCACCAACGTCACTGTTGGCCCCCTATGGTGGCTACTACCCTCCGTTGCGGCTGCGCCAAACGCGATTATCGTTGGCTATGCTGCCTTAACGCTGTTACTGGCCCTACCGCGCTGGGAACACGCCCGGCGCCGAGCCCTGCTGCGGGCTACCGATCCCAACGACAGCGACTGCAACGCCTTTCACATCGATACGTTAAAGGAGCGCTTGAACAGCGAGTTCCAGCGCGCGGCAATGCTCAATCAACAGCTGGCGGTACTGGTATTACACTTGCCGCAATTGGACATGGCCGAGGAACAATTTGGCCATCGTGCGCTGAAAGCATTGCTCGGGACACTATGCAGCGAAGTCAATAGTCGCTGCCGTGATCATGACGTACTCGGCCGCGCGGATAACGCCACTTTCTGGCTTGTCCTGCCAGATACCAGCGAAAGTGGCGCACTGCTTGTCCGCGAGCGCTTACAGCGCGCACTTTCTGAGCGCGTCCTGGTGGAAACGGGCCAGCTGGAAGCGCGCATTGCGGCCTGCCTACCCAGTCGAGCAGAAAGTTTTGAGCGCTATATAAAGCGCTTAGAAGCGCGCGGCTCATCACTGTCCAACGTTTAACTCCCCCCTGCCCCTGATGATCGTTTACCGGAGAAGTCCTTGTCGCTAGTCGATATACTTCACTCATTAACACCATCGCCACCGGTGCTAATCTCCTTGGTGCTGGTCATTTCATTAATAGAATCACTTGCGGTGGTGGGATTACTAGTGCCTGGCGTGGTGCTAATCACCTCCGCTGCATCAATGGCAGGACATCAGGATATTGCATTGGCCTGGCTGATTGGGGCGGCATTTATCGGGGCGTTAATAGGTGACGGGGTCAGTTTCTCGCTCGGCTACCGGCATCGGGAAACCGTTACCCAGCGCTGGCCGCTCTCTCAACATCCTGAATGGCTGGGCCGTGGCGCACGCTTTTTTGAGCGTTACGGTATTTGGTCTGTTTTTATTGGCCGCTTTGTAGGGCCTGTCAGACCTATCATTCCCCTGGTTGCAGGCATGATGCATATGCCGCCGCGTACCTTTATCTGGGCGAATATAACCTCGGCGGCGCTATGGGCTCCCGCGTATATTTTGCCCGGCTATTTGCTGGGCCGCACTTGGCAACATCATTTAAATCTACCCCCAGGCCTTGAGGCGGCTTTACTGATACTGGCCGCTATCATTGTCGCCCTCGCGTTTATTTTTTCCTGGGGGCGCCATCAAGCTACGCGGCATGGGCGATTCTATCGGGCCATTGCAGGTACCGTTCGTCGACTTCCCCTGTTAAGGCGCCCTTGGCTGGCGATGAGTCAATCCGGTGACGTGCCGCTGGCCTCACTACTGCTGTTGGTAATCGCGCTGGGCAGTTTGTCTGGCTGGACGCTGATGGTCACTGCGCACAATGATCCTCTGCCGATGGATGTGTTCATTCATCGGCTGTTTTCAGGCCTGCACAGTGAAGTTACTTACTTTGTTGGCACCCTGTTGGCAGAAATCGGCGATACCTTTGGCATCATTGCACTGACGTTGCCTTGGGTGGTTTGGTTATTAATAGGCAAACGGTGGGACGCGCTGCTGCACTGGGCAGGCGCATTTGCAGGCGTGGCGCTGCTTAATATTTTGGGCAAAGGAATATTTGGACGCACGCGTCCAGACACCCCTGAGTACCTGCTAGGCTCGTTCTCCTACCCGAGCGCGCACACCTCCACAGCAGTGGTGTTATTTGGACTGTCTGCTGCCTTTATTGCAGCCGAACTTCCCCGCCAAAAGCGCTTTTGGGCCTACTGGGGTGCGCTTGCGTTGGCACTGCCGATGGCGTTATCGAGACTCGTGGTGGGGGTGCATTGGGTGAGTGATTTGGTGGGAGGCGCACTTCTGGGGCTGGTGGTGTGTGCGCTTACCCTATTGCACTGGCAGCAGCAGCCTAGGCCAAGCCTGCGCCCCTGCCCCTGGGGTTTACTCAGCGTCGCCTCACTGGTGATGATCAGTGCCCGTGTCGGCTTTTTTCCGCCGGTTTAAAGGGGCTATAAAAAAACGCACTCGCGCGCTATCAAATCACTAACCTAGCGCAAGCCAAAGCCCAACCCCAATCATCAACGTGCCTGCGATGCGGTTAAGCAATCGTACATTGCCGCTTTTACCCAACGCATTGCGGAGCGTCTTACCACCGGTAGCGTAAACCAGCATGCTGGCAAACTCGATGGTTAAAATAACCGCGATGAGTAGACTCAGCTGGCCTGGTAAGGGACGATTGCCGTCCAAAAAAGGGGGCAGTAGCACCATGAAGAATGCCCACCCTTTTGGGTTGGCGACGGCGGTCACAAAGCCCTGCATGGCAAGTTGCAGCCGGCTAGCCGGTGGGCCTGCATCTAGCTCGTTAGGGATCGCCATCCGCCCGCGCGATCGCCACATCATCACGCCTAAATAAACCAAATAGGCGCCGCCGACCCACTTGAATAACACAAACAGTTCGGGTTGCCTCAGCATCAACGCCGCCACGCCGGCACCTGCCGCGGCCGCCACCAAGCCGACGCCGACTAACTCGCCCATCATCATCCATAGGGTACGTTTAATGCCTTGAGTCATACCCAGCACCATGGCGAGGGTCATGCACATGCCTGGCGTCAACGATACAAACAAAAACGTGGGAACAAAAACCGTGAGCGTCGCCCAAGTCATAAATCAGCGATCCTTCTCTGATGGAGAATTACCAGGGCGCTCTACCTCGCCCCAACGAGGCACTAACGTATGCTCGATTGCCAGCTGATTAAGAATGCGCGCTACGATGAAGTCGATTAAGTCATCAATACGTTGTGGACGATGATAAAACCCAGGGGCAGCAGGCAGAATAACCACGCCTAAACGGCTTAATGTCAGCATATGCTCTAGATGAATAGGCGAAAAAGGGCTTTCACGGGGAACCAGGACTAATGTACGCCGCTCTTTTATCGCCACATCCGCCGCTCTTTCAATGAGATTATTACTGGCACCTGTCGCCACGGCCGACAGGGTTCCGGTGGAACAGGGGCACACCACCATTGCTGACGGCGCGCCAGAGCCAGACGCTACCGGCGCCATCCAGTCTTCGCGCCCAAAGCAGCGAATCTGACCCGGCAGGGCACCACTACGCTCACTCAATGCCTGGGCTAGACGCGTAGGCTGTGCCGGCAGTTCGATATCCGTTTCAGTGGCAATCACCATGTGTGCGGCCTTGGAAATCATCACCCACACTTCATGACCAGCGGCGACCAATACATCAATCAAACGGAGCCCATACTGGGCACCGGAGGCACCGGTTAGCGCAACGGTAATCGGTTTTTTAAAAGCAGTATCTACTGGGTTGCTCACGAGTGGCCCTCATCGGCATTAGTAGTATGAGCACTCGACAAAGCGGCTAGCAAACGCTCATGGACACCCTCAAAACCGCCATTAGACATCACCACGATACGATCCAAGGGTGACGCTTGAGTGACCACGGCTGCTACCAACTTATCTATGTCACTATGCAGCTGCGCATGACCCGCCTGTGAAGCCACCAATTCTTCCATCGACCAATCAAGCCCGGCGGGCTGAAACCAAAAAACACTGTCAGCGTCAGCCACGCTCTCGACCAAGCGTTCGCGCAGTGCACCTAAGCGCATGGTATTGGAACGGGGCTCAATAACGGCCAGCAGCCGCCCTTTAGTGGTCGCCGCACGCAGACCTTTGAGCGTAGCGGCAATCGCCGTGGGATGGTGAGCAAAATCATCAATCACCTGAATGCCATTGATTTCGCCACGCACCTCCTGCCGTCTTCTTGGGGTCTCAAAGCGGGCCAGCGCTGCACAGCCTCGGATCAAATCAACCCCGCACAGGTTGGCGGCTGCCAATGCCGCCAATGCATTGCGAGCGTTGTACTCCCCGGTGAGGGGCCACTCAACGACACCATCTTCCTCTGGGCCATTTTTATGCTGGCCGCCGCTATAAAGCACCTGAAAACGGCTGGCGTCGGGGCGCTCAAGCGTTAGCTGCCACTCGCTCGTTGCTTGGTTACCAAAGTGGGCCACAGGCGTCCAAACACCTTGAGCCAATACACGCTCGAGCGCGGGTTGTTCATCCGCCACTAACAGTTGCCCTTGATTGGGCACAGTTCGCACCAAGTGATGAAACTGACGCTCGATAGCGGCCAGGTCAGGAAATATATCCGCATGATCGAACTCAAGGTTATTGAGTATCGCAATCTGCGGGCGGTAGTGAACGAACTTGGAACGTTTATCGAAGAAGGCCGTATCGTATTCATCCGCCTCCACCACAAAGGGCGCCCGCGGATCGCCCAAACGCGCCGAGACACCAAAGTTACGCGGCACGCCACCGATCAAAAACCCCGGCGCTAATCCGCCGCTTTCCAACAGCCATGCCACTATGCTCGCCGTGGTCGTCTTTCCATGAGTACCCGCCACCGCGATGACACGACGCCCCGGCAATACATGCTCTGCCAACCACTGGGCTCCTGATGTATACGCTAGGCCGCTATTGAGCAATGCTTCGACTTCTTCATTGCCGCGCGACAACGCGTTTCCCACTACCACCAAATCGGGCGCGGGCGAGAGGTGCTCCGCGTGATAGCCCTCCATCAAGGTGATACCCGCATCTTCCAATTGGGTGCTCATGGGGGGATAGACATGCTGATCAGAGCCACTGACCTGATGGCCCAGTTCACGCGCCAGCAGCGCCAGGCTCCCCATAAAGGTGCCGCAGATACCAATAATATGCAGGTGCATGGCTCTCGCCCCGTTAATCGCCAGTAAATTTAATAGAAAGCCAAAACATGGCGTAAAAATAGCCAAATAGCCTAGCATGCTGGCTAACTTTGCTCATCCACTCATCGCTAATAACGACGATTAACGGGGACAAATCGCCCTTCAAGTGACAAATCCGTTCAGTTGTTGCAGGATGCGACCACCGTTTATCAACGTTAGCTACTTCCCTTTCATTCGGCACGCTGATACGAGCTCGAAAATCAGCAATAGGAGCCTTTCGATGCGTATGTTAATTCGCTATTTTTTCCGTGGCGTTCGCTTAGTGCTTGCCCCATTTATGCTGATATCAGAAAAGCTTTCCACGCCAACGTCGGTTGAGCGCTCGCCTGAAGAGCAAGCGAAGATCGATGAAACATGCCAGCGGTTAGCGCTGTATCAATTTCGCACCTGCCCTTTTTGTATCAAGGTACGCAAAGAGATAGCGCGGCTGGGATTAAATATTGAGCTACGCGATGCTCAGCTCGACCCAGCGCATAAGCAGGCACTTCTTGAAGGGGGAGGAAAGGTCAAAGTGCCCTGCTTAAAAATTGTTCATGATGATGGCCGAGAAGAGTGGATGTACGAATCCGATACGATTAAAACCTGGCTACATAAGCAGTTTGACTAGGCCCGTACCCACCGGCTATAGCCTTTAAAACTCAACTTTTTGCGCTTCCACATCGAACGTCAGATCAACCGCCATTGTTTCTTCCTGATGTGGAGGCTCTCCCAATTGGACCTGCAGCGCTAACGCCCCCTTGATGCTGCCAGCCACGTACACCCGATGATTAGCCCGTTCATAGTGGGTTAGGGTTACGTCAACATCACCTGCCTCGGAGGTGTACAGCGGCGGTGATGGCGTGTCTCCCAAGGGGTGTAACACCGTAGCACTCGTCAGCTGTTCTTCACTGACGGTCAGACTAAGCGATAACGACTCTTGCGTCTCCCCCATCTCATCGTCGATAAAGCCAGTGATATCAATGGTGATATGATCACCCGATTCGACGAACGACGCGCTTGAGTCAGCACCGTGACTTAAAATGAACCACTCGCGCTGCTCATCATCGAGTGTTCCTTTTATTTGCGCTACCCTTTCCGTGTCCTGTGAAGCAGCCGCGTCGGTGCCCTGCCCAGCAGCGGCTTCAACCACGGGGCCACCGGCAAGCGCGGGAAGGTAACAAGCGATGGCGGCGACTGCTATTTTTTTCCACATGCGGCTTCTCCCCCTCTTTAGGCTTCCTCCCGACTGCTACTTTCGTCTAACGACCACCTACCCTTAGGCCGCCGCTAGCGATGTCATGTAGCAGACGAATGATGCCTGTCATTATTTCGATTGTGTGACGCATATGCCACTCTCTATGTTGGTAGTCCGTGTTATTTAAACGGCTTTCAAGCTGACCGTGTCTGTTTTACTGGGATTCTTGCGCTTAAGCGAGCGAAAAAGACCGTAAAACGAACAATAAACAATGACCCAAGGGAACAACTATGACGCTCAAGAAAACCCTACTGGCTTCTGTTATTGGTGCCGTGGTGGCAGGAACGACGTTACTGCCGATGACTGCAAGTGCTGAAACGCTTCGCATTGGTTACTCTGCCGACCCCGAAACGCTTGATTTACATGAACAGCTGTCTGGCGGCGTGCTGCGTTTTTCTCACTTGGCGTTTGACCCTCTCGTACGTTGGACCAAGGACTTCCAGTTCGAGCCGCGTCTCGCTACCGAGTGGGAACAGGTCGACGAAACCACCATGCGCATGACATTACGTGAAGGCGTTACCTTTCATTCAGGCAATGAATTCACCGCGAAAGATGTCGTTTGGACGATTGAGCGTCTAAAAGAGAGCCCTGACTACCGCGCCATTTTCGAGCCGGTGGCCAGTGCTGAAGCCGTCGACGACTACACCGTTGAGATCGTCACGACTGAGCCCTACCCACTGCTGCTCAACCTCGCTACTTATATCTTCCCCTTGGATAGCGAGTTCTATACTGGTGAAACCGAAGAGGGCAACGACAAAGCTGAAATCGTCAAAGCGGGTAACTCCTTCGCGTCACGTAATGTCTCCGGCACCGGCCCATTCATTGTCACCGACCGTCGCCAGGGCGTACGCGTCGACTTCGAGCGTTTTGAAGATTACTGGGATACCGAAAGCGAAGGCAATGTTTCCAACATCGTATTAACGCCGATTGCCGAAAACGCTTCTCGCGTTGCCGCGCTGCTTTCTGGTGGCGTTGACTTCATTGATGCCGTGCCGCCTAACGATCTAGACCGTGTCCGTGAAGCAGACGGTGTCAATCTGATTGAGATTGATGGTACGCGTATTATTGGCTTCCAGATGAACGAAGAACGCGTCGAAGCCTTCCAGGACGCTCGCGTTCGTCAAGCCGTCGACTTAGCCATCAATCAGGAAGGCATTGCCGACCGTTTGATGCGTGGCTTCGCTAACCCAGCGGGTCAGTTCTCCCCCGAAGGCTACTCTGGTCATAACCCAGACTTAACGCCACGCTATGATGTTGAACGCGCGAAAGAACTAATGGCAGAAGCCGGTTACGAGGATGGCTTCACCGTTGAAATGATCGCGCCCAACAACCGTTATGTGAACGATGCGCAAATCGCTCAAGCGGTAGCCAACATGTTGGCGCAGATTAATATCGACGTTGAACTGCGCACTATGCCGCTGGCCCAGTACTGGCCTGAATACGATACGCGCGAGTCCGATATGGCGATGATCGGTTGGCACGCCGATACCGAAGACAGCGCCAACTTCTTCCAGTACCTCTCCTTCTGCATTGATGAAGAAACTGGCGCGGGTCAGTACAACTATGGCAGCTACTGCAACGAAGAGATTGATGCCCTAGTAACCGAAGCAGACAGCGAAACGGATTTGGAAAAACGCAACGAAATGCTGCGTGAAGCCGAAGCCATGCTGTACGAAGATGTCGGCTTCGTAATGCTGCATTGGCAGAACCTTGCCTATGCCGCCCGAGATGGCGTAGACGTTGAGCCAGTGGTCAATGCGATCGACTTCCCCTACCTGGGCGACTTGGTCCTTGACGCCAGCGACGAGTAATCCTCTCCATCGCATGTCGATGGCAAACCGTTAAACGAATCATTGCAGCACTCACTGCATGGATGCTTCGCTCCCTGAGCACTTAGGGGGCGAAGCCTTTTGTTTGGCGGTAAACGGCCAATTGAATGCGATAGAACACTCTCTACTCCCTTTGATGAACCCTTCACACAGGTGGCGTACGCCATGATTGCCTTTTTAATCAAGCGGCTGATGCACGCGGTTTTGGTGATGTTTGTCATCAGCGTGCTGGCCTTCGCCATCCAGGATAACCTGGGTGACCCCGTGCAACAGATGGTCGGCCAGTCAGTGCCAGAAAGCGAGCGCGAAGAAATTCGTGAGCGCCTAGGTCTGAATGATCCCTTCCTGGTGCAATACGCGCGCTTTGCTAAAAACGCTGTACAGGGCGATTTTGGCTACTCTTATTTTTACCGTGAACCGGCCTTAGAAGTCATTGCTCGTCACTTACCCGCCACGCTGGAGTTGGTGTTTGCCGCCACGCTGATTATTGTCATTTTTTCAGTGCCGATCGGTGTATACAGCGCGATTAAACCCCGCTCACCGATTTCACGATTGTTTATGGGCGTCTCCATTATTGGCATTTCGATTCCGGTATTTTTGACCGCCATCGTGCTTATTCAAATTTTTGCGATTGGTGTAACCGTCACGCTATTCCCCGAAAGTACCGGCTGGGGCGCTTGGCTAAATGATTTCTTCTCGACCGAAGGAAATATGCCATCGTTTGGACGCGGGTATGAATTGGTCAATGTAGTAGGTAACTGGGATACCAACCTGGCGACCTGGAACGGTTTACAGCATCTGGTGCTGCCAGCAGTTTCCCTGGCCTCCATCATGCTACCGCTATTTATTCGCTTGATTCGCGCCGAAATGATGGAAGTCATGCAGTCAGAGTATGTGAAATACGCACGTGCCAAAGGTATCTCAATGCGCCGTGTCTATTTCGTTCATGCGCTTAAAAACACCATGCTACCGGTGATTACCGTGGGTGGCGTGCAGATCGGCACCATGGTGGCCTATACCATTTTAACCGAGACTGTCTTCCAATGGCCGGGCATGGGCTTGATGTTTTTGGATGCGATCAATCATGCTGACATTCCGCTAATCGTGACTTACTTAATGATCGTCGGCGTGATCTTTGTCGTCACCAACACCATCGTGGATCTTATCTACGGCATGGTGAACCCCACCGTTAAACTGACTGGGAAGCCCGCATGAGCACTTCAACTAACTCCTCCCCAGCGAGCGCCACACCCAGCCGCTGGGAGCGCCTGCGCGACTCCTACATGTGGTACAGCTTCAAGCGTGACCGCACCGCCCAGCTCTGCTTGGCCGTGTTTATCTGTATGGTCATCGCTGCGTTTGCCTCACCGCTGCTGGCGCCAACCAACCCTTACGACCTGGCACAGATCGATATCATGGCGTCAGAGCTGCCGCCTTTCTGGATTGATGGTGCCGATGAGCGCTACTCATTAGGCACTGACGCCCAAGGGCGGGATCTTTGGTCAATCGTGTTATATGGCACGCGCGTTTCACTGCTGATCGGCTTTGGCGCGGTTATTTTGCAGGCGCTACTAGGGGTCACTTTCGGCCTGATGGCGGGCTATCTCGGCGGTCGCATCGATACTATTTTGATGCGCTTGGCGGATATTCAGCTCTCTTTCTCGACGCTAATGGTCGCTATTGTCGTAGGCGCCTTGGTCAAGGCCACCATGGGCAGCGCTTTTTATAGCCAATACGCGGTCATGATGCTGATCCTGATTATCGGCTTGGCCGAATGGCCGCAGTACGCGCGTACCGTGCGCGCTTCGGTACTGGCCGAGAAGAATAAAGAGTACGTAGACGCCGCCCGCGTGATGGGACTGCGCAGCAAGCGGATAATGTTCCGCCACGTATTGCCCAACACGATGTCACCAATCTTCGTTATCTCGACCGTACAGATTGCCAACGCCATTATTTCTGAAGCAGCCCTGTCGTTTTTGGGCCTGGGCATGCCGGAAACGCACCCCTCATTAGGCTCATTGATTAAATCGGGCTTTGACTACATCCAGTCAGGCTCCTGGTGGATTACGTTAATTCCAGGGGCGGTACTGGTGGTGCTGGTGCTGTCGATCAATCTACTCGGTGATTGGCTGCGTGATGTCATGAACCCACGACTCTACAAAGGCTGAGGACACCATGGCACTACTTGAAGTCAATAACCTTGATGTCCGCTTTGCGCTGCGTCAGGGAGAAGTCCACGCTCTACGGGACATTACGTTTACCCTAGAGCGCGGTGAGCGCTTGGGCATCGTCGGTGAGTCCGGCGCCGGGAAATCCGTAGCGGCTTTTTCGCTGCTCAACTTGATCGCCAAACCGGGATTTATCGCCGGCGGCAGCGTCAATTTTGATGGCCAAGTGCTCAACCGCATGTCGGAGCGCGGCCTGCGCAAAGTCCGCGGCAACCGCATTTCGATGATCTTTCAAGACCCTATGATGACGCTCAACCCAGTGCTCTCTATCGGCGAGCAAATGGTCGAGTGTTTGAAGGCGCACCGGCGCATTTCCTCCAAGGAGGCTCGGGGCATTGCGCTGGACAAACTGCGCCAGGTACAAATTCCCTCCCCTGAAACACGCTTGGATCAATATCCTCATGAGCTTTCAGGCGGGATGCGCCAGCGCATCATCATCGCTATCGCCCTACTGCTCGACCCGGACATTATCATTGCCGATGAGCCGACCACAGCGCTTGACGTCACGATCCAAGCCGAGATTATGGCGTTGCTGCTCGAACTCTGCGAGCAACACAATGTGGGGCTTATTTTGATCACCCACGACCTGGGTGTGGTCAGCCAGGTCACCCAGCGGATGCTAGTCATGTACGCTGGCCGAGTGATCGAGCAAGGGCCTACGCGGGAAATCATTAATGACCCGCAACACCCTTATACCCAAGGGTTGATCAACGCTCTACCGCAGATGGCAACGCCAGGGGAAAAGCTCAATCAGATTCGCGGCAGTATGCCCTCGCTTTCTAACCTGCCCAGCGGCTGCGCGTTTCATCCACGCTGCGATTTTATCAATCGTGCCGATGGCCAGCCCCGCCCCGCCTGCACCCAGCAAGTGCCAGAGTTCGTCGACTCCGGCAACTGCCGCGTGGCGTGCCATATGGTGGCTGAAATGCTCGAAGATCGCCGCTTGAAGGAGGAAACCTCATGAGTGCACACGCTGAGGCGATGACGGACAACCCGATGCCTACTCACCATGAAAACGAAGAGAGCGCTGATTCGTTGCTGCAGATTCGCGCGCTGAAAAAACGCTTTTCGCTCTCGGGGGACTTTCTAGAGCAACTGCGTTTTAAGGGTGGCAAGCTAGTTCGCCACCAAGAGCATGTTCACGCGATTAACGGCGTTAACCTGGATATCAAGCGCGGCGAAGCGTTATGTGTCGTTGGCGAATCAGGTTGCGGTAAGTCGACAGTGGCACGCACGGTAATGGGGCTTTTGACACCCTCTGAGGGCGAGATTCGCTACGACGGACAGCGTATCGATAACTTAACCTCGCGTCAGTTACTGCCGTACCGCAAACGCATGCAGATGATCTTTCAAAACCCTTATGCGTCGCTCAATCCTCGTATGACGATTCAGCAAACGCTGGAAGAGCCGCTACGGCTGCATCATCCTGAGTGGAAACGGCTGCAGGTTCTGGACAAAGTGGAAGAGGTCATGCGCTCGGTAGGTATTGACCCGGATTGGGGCAAGCGCTTTGGGCATGAATTTTCCGGTGGCCAGCGCCAGCGTATCGCCATTGCACGCGCACTGGCCGTGGATCCTGAGTTTATCGTCGCCGATGAGCCTATTTCTGCGCTCGATGTCTCGATTCAAGCCCAGGTGCTCAACCTGCTGATGGAAGCCCAGCAAGAGCGCAACCTCACCTACTTGTTCATCACCCACGACCTAGCGGTGGTTGAGCACTTTGGCACCCGTGTGGCGGTCATGTACTTAGGAACGGTATGTGAAATTGCCACGACGGCAACGCTGTTTGATAAACCACGCCACCCTTATACGCAGGCGCTACTCTCGGCCATTCCACGCTTAAAGGATGACCGTCCACAGCATATTCGCCTCACCGGTGAAGTGCCCACCCCGGTTAATTTGCCCAGTGGCTGTGTATTTCATGGCCGCTGCCCGCATGCCAACGCGCGCTGTAAGCAGGAAATACCGCTGTTGCAAACCCAAGATGACGGAACGCGTGTGGCGTGCCACGCTGTTGAGGAGGCGCGCCTATGAGCAAGGCGCCAATCACCCTACAGCGAGCCAAGGCGCGGAGAGGTAAAGCATGGAAATTCGCTGGCTAGAAGACTTTATCGCCCTGGCCAGAACACGGCACTTCTCCCGCGCAGCAGATGATCAACATGTTACCCAGCCCACCTTCTCCCGGCGGATTAAATTGCTCGAGGAGGAGATGGGGGTAACGCTGATTAATCGTCAAACGCTACCACTCTCGCTCACCCCCGCTGGCGAGGAGTTTTTGACCTTGTGCGAACAGGTGACCGAGCGTGTGCGGCTCACACGTGACCGCGTACGGGAAATCAATGCTGGCCAGCAACGGCGCATTATGGTCGCTGCACCGCAAAGTCTGTTGCCTCATTTTTTACCGGAATGGCTTGCATCCACAGGCTGGCAGGATCGCGTACAGCCCTATTTACGGGCCACGGGATGGGTAGCTAGCGATTATTTTCAAGCCCTCGCACGTGCTGAGTGTGATCTCGCCATTTGCTATTGGCCGATTGGGCGCTGCGATTTAGAGATCGATACCAGCGCATGCACCTATCGGGTCATTGGGCATGAAAGGCTAGTTCCGGTGACTGGGTTAACGGCGGAAGGAATTCCTTGTGCGCTACTGCCAGGCACCCGGCATCAACCGGCGCCGTGGCTTGCCTACCCTAAACGGGGGCTTCTCGGCTCTGCCGTTAAAGCGCATTTAGCCAGGCTGCCACAAAGTACTTATTTAACCGCACAGAGTGAAAACCTCTACGCGGCGGGTATTAAAGAGCTGGTGCTGCTTGGGTATGGCATGAGCTGGCTGCCCGAGCGCAATGTCGCTGCAGAACTTGCCCAAGGGACATTAGTAAGAGCGGGCGATAGCCGTTGGGATGTACCTATGGAGCTCCGACTATACCGCCACCAAAGCCATCATCATGCAGAACTCGACGGTTTTTGGAGTGAACTGGTCACTCCACGGACTTAAAGCCGTCTTTAAAAGCTTACTTGAGAAAGGACACGGTTTGCATGTCAACCACCCTATTCAACCTGCAGCAAGCGCATATTGCCCATCTTCAGCGCGCCTATACGGCGATACTGACCGATCAAGGGTTTGATAGCTTAGCGATCTATAGTGGTCACGCTAGCGTCCATTTTGCTGACGACCATATGCCGCCCTTTCAAACCTACGGCCATTTCATGCACTGGGTGGGCTTAGCCGATGTGCAGCACAGCTGGCTGATTATTCAGCCCCACGTGCGCCCCCAGCTATACCTCTACGCACCCTCAGATTTTTGGCATCTCCCGACGCATCTTCCCGAAGAGCCCTGGGTTGCTGAATTCGATGTTCACTTCTGCAGTGATAAGATTTCTCCCCTGCTGGTCGGCAACGCAGCAGTGATTGGCGATGTCGAGCGACTTACCTCAAACGCCCAGCAGGCATTAGCAGCAGAGCGACAGCCTGACTTATTGGTCAAAGCGCTTGATGAAATTCGGCTATTCAAAACGCCCTATGAGATTGCCTGCCTGCGTGAAGCCAACCGCTTGGCGATAGCCGGGCACCAAGCGTCTCAGGCGGCTTTCATTGGTGCCTCCAGTGAACTCGACATTCAATTAGCTTACTTAGCCGCCAGCCGTCAGCGCGAATCCAACGTCCCTTACCAGAATATTATTGGGATGAATTCACACGCGGGCGTTCTGCATTACCAACATTATGACCTTAGCGCGCCTAAACAGCGTTATAGCTTGTTAGTGGATGCAGGCCGCCGGTTTCGTGGGTACTGTGCTGATATCACCCGCGCCTACGTGGGGCCCGATGCACCCTCACTATTTGGCGAGCTTGTAACAGCGATGCATGGCCTTAAGGATAAGCTAGTCAAAAGTGTTTCGCCGGGTGTCAGCTTTGTGACGCTTCATGAAAAGATGCATCATCATCTCGCTGACATTTTGGTAGCTCACGACTTATTCCAAGGCACGGCAGAGCAAGCCGTTGCTGAAGGCGTAACGCGCGCTTTCTGCCCTCACGGCTTAGGTCATTCGCTGGGATTGCAAGTACATGATGTCGCTGGCCTACGCCACTCAGACGGCTCACCAGCGCCTGCGCCAGATGAACACCCAGCCCTACGCTTAACACGCACGCTTGCCCCTGGCATGGTGGTGACCATTGAACCCGGGCTCTACTTTATCGAGATGCTGCTTGCTCCACTGCGTCAAACGTCGTTACCCATTAACTGGCGTCTTGTCGATCAACTATCGCCGTGCGGGGGTATCCGCATTGAAGATAACGTCGCGGTGACAGAGAGCGGGTTTGATAACTTAACGCCCTGAGCTTTTTTACTACTGAAACGAAAAACGCCCAGCACGTGGCTGGGCGTTTGTTAACCAAAGCTAATGAGTTTTGACTCAGAATTGGCTAGGATTTAGAAGCGGTAAGTCACACCACCACCGATGGTGACAGGCTCCATATCGACTTCCCCGACTTTGCCAACGCCACTGGCGTTAATGTCTGAATTGACGTCAGCGTAGCTAGCGAAACCGTTCAACATAATGTTGTCTGTTACTGCCAGATCAACGCCCACTTGACCAATGGCGCCGTAGCTTTCTTCAACGCTAAAGCCGCTTGGCTCACTTGAGAAATGCGTGTAGTTAACGCCTACACCCACATACGGCTGAACGCGTGAATCTAGGCCGCCCATCGGGTAATAGTTAACCAATAGATTGACTGGAAGACGATCAATGCTGCCAGCGTCTGCACCCGCTACGCTCAGGTCATGCTCGAACTCTTCAGAGCTGTTAAGCTCGACACCAACTTTATCGGTAAATAGGTAACCTAACCCATAAGTATAGCCGCGCGCTTCATCCACACTCAGTGAGCCACCCGCGACATTTCCGTTATCGGAACCTGTATCCGTTTGGGCAACGCCGCCACGAACGAATACATCGCCAGCGTTGTAGGCAAGGGCTGCCGAGCTTGCCAGTGCGAATCCAGCAGTGATGGTAGCAGCAGAGATCAGTTTCAATTTACTCATCAGGGTCATCCTCTCAATCAACTTACGCGCATGTCCTTGCGCTACGGACTATAGTGCCGACCATTCGGCTTACCTGTACAGCATATAGTATACGAACACTGTTTTCAAACTTCCTGTCAAATATTGTTATAAGTAATCCAAACCCTGAAAATTTTATTACAAGCATAAAAAAAGTCCCCCGAAGGGGACCCAGGTGGAGCACGCCAGCTCACTCGGTTTACCGCTACCAGTGGTAGCGGCGTAGATGATGAAGGGAGAGAAGCAATATGACGCTTGAGCAACGTGGCCTGTTAGCAAAGTGCTTTTGGGATCAAGTATTTTTACTATCATCCTTTCTTGCTGAAAAGCTTGCTACTCTATTCAATCACCCTATGCCGACCATATTGCGATCTGCGTGCCAATATTTAATAAATCATTAAATATCAATAACTTAGATGCTCAATATGAAATCTTCGATGGTTGGCTTGAGCTTTATAGAACTTAGTTGCACCAGCATCGGTCATTTTCGCTCAAAATTGCCTCACAAAAGCACAACAAATTCAAAAACGCTAATAGCAGACTTGATTGCGCCCTCCTCGCTTGGCGCGGTAAAGCGCTTCATCCGCAATGACCAACAAATTGTGACGCTGGGTTTCAGTGGCATCAGCGCTACAGACTATGCCTGCCGATAACGTGCAGGCAAACTCGGTGTCTCCTTGCCTAAAGCGCAGCCGCGAAAAGTACTCACGTATATCTTCCAGGCATTTCCACCCATCCGCCGCTTTACAGTGGGGCAGTACAATTAGAAATTCCTCACCCCCATAACGCCCTATGATGTCCGTTTGCCGCAAACGCTGACGCAGCAGAGTCGCAACAGAGGCGATGACCACATCACCCACTGCATGGCCATAGGTATCATTTACTTTTTTGAAGTGATCGATGTCCAGCATCGCGACGACGACAGGGTACTCCTGTCGGTAAGCACGAGCGATTTCACTGATCGTGGCACTTTTGATACTGGCGTGCTTGAGCAGCCCTGTCAGGCTATCTTTATTGAGCAACGCTGATAAAGTCCGTGCCCTGGCCACGCGGGTTCGCACTGAGGCTACTAATTGAGCCGCTGAAATAGGTTTGGTGAGAAAGTCATCGGCACCGTGGTCAAGCGCGTCCACCTGTTTATTTAAATCGGTCTCTGCGGAAAGGAACACAATGGGCAGGCTGCTCCACTCATCGTATTGACGCACTACGGCTGCTAAATCAGGGCCGTTGTAAGCAGGCATGTGCACATCCATCAACAGCAGTTCAGGCCGAAATGAGGATAACTGCTCGATAATGTGGCGAGGCTTTTCGAGTACACGTACTTCCATACCAGCTGCTTCCAACACCAATTGGTAGTACATGGCTAATTGATGATCATCATCTACTACCAAAATTCGCGCTGGAGGGGCTTGCCTATCTTGAAGTAGTTGCTCCAGCCGACTTACCAATTGCGGAATATTGAGGGGCTTTAAGAAATATCCATGGGCGTTAAGCTGGGCCGCTTGTACACGTGCATCAAAGGTATCTTGGTCACTGATAAACAGCAGCGGGCAAGTGAGGGATTGCAAGGGTAATAATTGTCCGAATCCAACCATTGCATCAACAATGACGATATCAGGCGTTTCATCGTCAGTAAGGCTCACTGCCTCTTCTACGCTTGTGAAGAGCCGGACGGTATAACTAAAATTCGATAGTTGCTCTAATATTCTATTGCCTAATTCGGCATCTTCTTCAATCAGCCAAATAAGCGTTGACGCCGAAATCGCGCTCTCTTCCGCTGCAACTGATGATAGCGGCTGAGCTTCTGTCGTTAAATCGTTTTGTAGTTCATGAAGCCTTCTCGCAAAGGCTTCTAACGATGACCGCTCGGGTAACACATTGGCTTCATCCATCCACCCCTGTAGTGTTACTTCGAGCGCTCGAGCCTGATGGGTTACCGCGGGAAAACCAAAAGTGCCTGCAGAGACCACTATTTTATGCAAACGTCGGTAGGTATCAAGTAAGACACTTTGCGGTAATGCTGGCGACGATGGCGCTTGAAGCGCGCTTGTAAACTCCTGGCAAATTGCCTTTAATTCTGGTTCCAAGGTAGCTAAATAGCATTGTTTCAAGGCAAGAAGCTTATTCTCTAAGCTTTGCTGTTCACGATCTACCACACGCTTGCTCCCAAATGCTGCGTACTTGGCTTGATAGTGTCATCGGGTCAAACGGTTTTGCGATGACGCTTTCAGCCCCCAGTGAGATCAGTTGCTCGACTTCTTTAGGCTGCACTTTGGCCGTCATAAAGATTACAGGCACTTTCTGTAGTGTGTTTAGTTGCCGAAGTGAAGCCATCGTATTAGGGCCATCCATCCCTGGCATCATAACGTCTAGTAAAATTAAATCAGGGGAAAAATGTTCCGCCTCGGCCATTGCCTCCTCGCCCGATGAACACACCTTTACATTGAAGCCCCCCACTACTTCCAGGGCAAGTTTGGCAACCGTTTGAATATCCAAGTCGTCTTCTACGTATAAAATGCGGGTTAATTCGTTCATACGTCGTGGGTCACCTTGGCTAACGTGGTGCGTTGATGAATAGTGTCGAGTAACTGCGCTGCGCTAATGCGCGACTTTAAAAACACGCATTCTACTTTGTGATGATCGGCTTCGCTAATCGCCTGACCCGATAAAATTACCACTCGCGCATCAGGCTGCGCTTGGCGAATTTGTTCTAACAACTCCCACCCTTCCCCATCCGGCAAACCAATATCTAAAATGATCACATCGTAGCGATGAGACGCTAAGCTGCGACGAGCGGTCAATACGCTGGGCACATGGTGACAGACTGCATGATCGATGAGCATCGTACGAATAACCGCGTGAAGATCAGTATCATCTTCTATGTGAAGTAATTCCAACCGCCGACGGTTTGAGTTTATCTGTTGTTGTAGTAATGACAATAAATGGTTGGTTTGAATCGGTTTAGCAAGCCAAGCAATATCGTCGAGGTGGCCCTTCAAAGCGACCTCGCCCCGCTCGACGGTACCGCTGACGACCAATACAGGGATATGTTGCGTTTTAGGCTCCTGACGCAACGCATGGACTATTTCAAACCCACTCATGTCAGGTAGTCCAATATCCAGGGTGATAGCGTCATAGTTATTATCCGCCAATTTAGCTAAGGCGGAACCACCACTAAACGCCATGTCTACCGAATAGCCTGCCTGCACCAACATCGTTTGCAAAACTTCAGAAACTTCGACGTCATCCTCGACTATTAAAACACTGGCGGAGTAAACATCACTCACGACTTTCGTCTTCTCAGCAGCCTGGATCTGCACTGGAAGAGAAAACCAGAAACGGCTGCCTTCACCTTCCTGGGATATAAACCCCATTGCGCCCCCCATATGTTCAACTAGCTCACGGCTAATCGCCAAACCCAGCCCAGTGCCCCCTTTAGCACGCGAATCAGAGGCATCGACCTGAGAAAATTTATTGAAAATGCGGTCTTTGAACGCATCCGGTATGCCCGACCCGTGATCTTCAACAGTGACGACGACCTGCCGGGGCTGAACGTCAACGGACACCGTGACTTCACCGCCAACAGGAGAAAACTTAACTGCGTTTGAAAGCAAATTCGCCATCACTTGGTGCAGCCTTTGGCCATCTACACGTACCTGCGCGTCTGGAAAATTATTAAGCAACGTTAACGTGACATCTCTCTCACTTTGATAATGACGATTTTCCTCTATTGCACTCGATAAAAGAGGTTCTAGTGGCTGCCACTGCATATCAAATGCTAATTTGCCTGCTGCGATTTTTTCGATGTCCAATAAATCGTTAATTAAGTGGGTCAGCCGCAAACTATTTTTGTGTGCAATACCGACCATTTGCATAACGCTATCAGGTACCTGCCCCAAAGCGCCGGCCGACACCATGCCCAGCGCACCAGAAATGGATGTTAAGGGTGTGCGCAACTCATGGCTGACAGTGGCAATAAATTCATTTTTCATCCGCTCGATTCGTTTGGTCTCGGTAATATCTTCAGCAATACCCAAATAGCCGGTCACTTCACCTTGTTGGTTTTGTATGGTAGTAGCCACCAGCTTGACAGGTAGTTTTTTGCCTTCACGGGTAAGGTAGATCCACTCTTTAAAGTCATTTTTCTCGACGCCCGCGCTATAAATCAACATTTCAAAAAGGGACAGCTTCTCCTGAGGAGAGAACTCCAATGCGCCGAACCGCTGCTTAATCTCCTCTACGTCGTGAAATAAAAGTGGCGTATTGATCCCAACGACGTCTTTAGCGGCATAGCCCAACATAGCGGCAGCACCCTTATTAAATAACTGGATGACGCCATTTTTATCGGTAGCAATAATGGAAAAATCAACGGCAGCATCTAACACGGAACGCAGCAAGTTATTACTGCTTGCCAGGGCCTGGGTACGCTGCGCCACCTCGCTTTCAAGAGAGCTTTGTGTCGTTTTCAATGCTTTAAAGGTACCGCTGAGCTCTCCGCTCATTTCGCTCAATAAATCTGAAAGCTGTTGAAACTCTACGACCCGACTACTTGGAAGCTGGGGTTGTTCACCACTGGCGATCGTATGGCTGAGCCTTCTTCCCGTTCGGCCAATTCGCTGCAGCGGCGAAGCGATCATACGACTCAACAACTCAGCCACAACAATGCCAAGCCCTAGCACTGCAGAAAGCATGAGAAATAACACGATGCGGTAGGCTTCCATCGCGCGTACGGCGGGCAAGGCCGGCATTTCCAATACGATTCGGTCAACCCCTCCAACCCCCTCAGCAGGTATCGTAACCATATAGCGGCCCTCTGCAAAACGGGTCGCCGAGTTTTCCACATTACCGGGGAGCCACATGGTGAGCTGGTTTGAAGCAGGGCGGGTAAGGGTTCTACCTTGCTGGGCTAAAGAGCTAACATCACCTACTTGACCCACAACATCGTTCTGTAAATTTAACAAAGAAATGCTGACATTTTGACCAGCGCTTACTCTTTCTAGATGGTATTGATAGCGCTGCTGAGCCCCGGGTTCGGTTAAGCGTCCTTTTAATTCATTGCCTAAAATGAGTAATGACTGGTGAACATTATTCTCAAGATTTTGCCGCATGGCATGACCATCATAGAGAATCGGCGGTATGCCGGCCAGCAAAGCAACTGACAACAACCCTAAAAAAAGTAAGTGGCGTAGTGTCATTAAGACGTTAACTTGAGGAAAGCAGCGCGTATTTAGCAGGCCACCTAAAATTAGCAAACTAGTCGCGATAACCGCATTGAGCACGCCATTAACCGCCTGCTTTAACGTCACTAGTAGCGTTAACTCACTACTCCAACCCATTAAAAGAGGAAAAAAAACAAGATTAATAGGGACAGCCACTATCAACCAGAACACCAAGCTTGAGATAATGAGGTTTTTAATTTTTCGATGATAAAGCCACCCTACACATATCGCTTCCAAGATAAAGACTACGACGGTAACGGGGTTTTGCCAAATCAGATAGGTATACAGCCCTGCAATCACCCCAACCAAGATGGCGGCTGGCATACCCAACCATACAATGGCCAACATAACTGCCACAGAACCAAATACAAAATAAACATTAAATAGTACTGACACTTGTAGTGTATTAGCCAAGATACCTAACGCTATTAAGCCAACTAAAAAAAGCCAACGAGAACGTGTCTTCATGGATTTAAGGTCACTAATATGATTCAATGTCTTATTCCTCTGTCCATGGGAATTGTAGGAAAAAAGTGCTGCCACGCCCCTCTAATGAGGTAAAGCCTATTTCGCCCCCCATATATTCTGTTAGTGCTTTACTAATCGACAACCCCAAGCCAGTGCCTCCTTTGATTCGCCGGTCACTCGCATCGGCTTGCGAGAACTTGTCAAATATACGGTGGCGAAAACTTTCAGGTACGCCACACCCTGTATCCTGAACATTGATCTTGACACTTGATTCAGTTTCATCACAAAACAGCCTAACTTTCCCGCCCTTCTCAGAGAACTTTGCTGCATTAGAGAGTAAATTAGCCATTACTTGTTGAAAGCGAACGATATCGACAGAAATTTTCCGTTTGCTGGCGGCGCCTGTGCAGATAAGCTCGACCTGGTACTGCTCTGCATAGGCTTGGTTCTCCTGAATGGCGCTCTCCAAAAGTATATTTAGCGGCTGAGGAGTAATAAAAAAATCAAACTGACCCAGCACTAATTTTTCCATGTCCAACAAATCATTTATCAACACGCCAAGGCGTTGACTGTTCCTCAATGCAATGCCCAGCAACTCCCCGGTTTGAGCAGGCAGCACCCCGGTAGTGCCAGAAACAGCGAGCTTCAACACGCCACTGATGGTGGTCAGTGGCGTTCTAAGCTCATGACTGACAGTCGCAATAAATTCATTTTTAAGCTTCTCGATTCGCTGTCGCTCCAAACACGCAGCCAGCCAACGACTGAGTAGCCGAACGAACAGTTTATCTGTTTGGGAAAACGCGTCTTTACGCGAGTATGGAGAGGAAAAACTAACCGAGCCAAAGAGTTGATCAGCAATTCTGATAGTAATTCCAATATAAGCCTCTAAACCAAAATGCCGATAGCAGGGGTGATGGCGTGCATCATGCTCAGCCACGTGATGGATAGCCAGCAGGTCGTTGGCCTTGAGTGTCATATCGCAATAGGTATTAGCAAGTGGTAACGATGCGCCTTTTTCCAGCGACATTTCGGGTGGGGAAACGGCGGCCACCACTTCATACATCCCTTTTTCTATACGGCTGATGATACCCACTTCAAGCCCAAGATAGCGGCTTCCCAGCTCAAGCGCGCGCTGCAATTGCTCGTTAAGCGTTAGCTCACTCATGGCACTAATTTCATTCAATGAGGCAAGCGCAGTTACCAGGGTGCGTTGCTGCTGATCATCTTGCTCTAGCTGACGGCGGGCTTTTTCCGCCTTAGCAAACTCGGCTGCTAATGCTGAACGGTTTATTTCATCTTCCACACTGGCTGCCAAATCGCGCAATGACTGCTTTTCACTGGCGTCTAAACGACGTGGCGAGGAATCGATAATGCAAAGTGTACCTACTCGAAAACCTCCCACGGTGGTCAGGGGCATACCTGCATAAAAACGAATACCTCGACTGGCGGTTACCAGGCGGTTACTGGCAAATCGCTCATCCTGGCTAGCATCTTCTATTTCAAAAATCTCCGCTTCCTGGATGGCATGGCTGCAGAATGACTCTTGCCGAGAAGTCTGCGCAAGTGAAAACCCTTGCTGCGACTTGAACCACTGGCGCTCTGCGTCAACCAGAGAGACAAGAGCGATTTCGACACCGAAAAGGCGAGTCGCAAGGCGGGTGTAACGATCAAAGCGCTCTTCAGGTGACGTATCCAACAGCGCAAGGTCATATAACGCCTGCAGCCTTGCCTGTTCACTATTAACCATTCACTTGCTCCTTCACCTTGAAGTGGCACACTTCATGCCAGGCATTTTTATTAAGTAAATGTATGCATTTATTCATCTCCTGTCGCTACTTGAGATCACTATTTTGGTTTTCTTTGGTATTAGAAAGTTGGAGTAATAAATCAGAGGCAAACAATGCAAGCTATGTCCGAGGAATAGCAGGGATATGATATCAAGACGTAAAAAAAGGCCACCCGAGGATAGCCTTTGGAGAAACCTCAGTAGAGTCAGGTCTAAGGCGTGACGATAATTTTCACCTGCGCCTTATCGCTCAGCAGCGCCTCAAAGCCCTCCTCCACGATATCCGCCAGCGGAATGCGCTGAGTGACCATATCCTCGGCGCGGAAGTAGCCCCGCTGCATCAGTGCCATCACCGCCGGATACACATGGCGATAGGCAATAATGCCTTTCATGGTGCGCTCTTTGATTACCAAGTCGTTGGGGTGAAAACTGGCTTCTCCCTCCCAAATACTCACCACCACCACTTCGCCGCCCTCGTGGGTGCTGTGCAGCGCTTGATTGAGCACGGAGGGAATGCCCGTCACTTCAAATGCCACGTCCACCCCGCCACCTCTCAAGGCGTGTAGCTTTTCCACTGCGTCTTCTTGCTGTGGGTCGACAACGATGGCTCCTAGCGCTTCGGCTTTGGCCTTACGGGATGGCGCAACTTCCACCGCATAAATCTGTGCAGCCCCGGCGGCTTTTAGCGCTTCGATGGTCATCAAGCCAATCGGCCCGGCACCAAATACCACGGCGCTATCCCCGGCTTTTAGGCTGCTCTGGCGCACCGCATGCAGGGCTACCGCCGCAGGCTCGACCAGCGCCCCCTGCTCGAAGCTGAGGTCATCCGGCAGCTTGTGTACCATGTGCTCACCCATCACGGTGAACTCAGAGAATCCGCCGCCTCCGCCGGAGAGGCCGTGAAAGCCGAGCAGCGGTGTCAGGTTGTAGCGCTCCATCTGGTAAGCGCCATCCTTGTTAGGTGACAGAATCGGCTCAATCGCCACACGGTCACCTACCTTCACCCGCGTCACTTTCTCGCCGACCTCTACCACCTCGCCCGCAAACTCATGGCCCATAATAATCGGAGCCTGTTCGCCGCTAATGGGGTGCGGTTTGCCTACCGGAATAAAAATCGGCCCGGCGGCATACTCGTGTAAATCGCTGCCGCAAATACCGCAGGCGGCGACTTTCACCTTTACCTCATGGGGGTCGTTGATGGTAGGCACCGGCACGTGTTCAACGCGCAGATCTTTGGCGGCATACCATACCGCGGCCTGCATCTGTTGCTGATTCGTTGACTGACTCATGGGTTTCCCTTCCTGTGTTTATGCCACGTGGTGAACCGGCTGCAGCCCATAGACAGGGGTTGGTAGCCCTTCCATGCGAGCCTTTAATTGCAGCGCCAAGTAGTGGGAGTAGTGCCGGGACTGATGCAGGTTGCCGCCATGGAACCACAGCGCTTCCTGCTGGGTGGGCTTCCACATATTGCGCAGCTCGCCCTCCCAAGGGCCGGGGTCTTTGGTGGTATCCGAGCCTAAGCCCCAACATTTACCCACTTTATCGGCCACTTCCTGGGAGATAAGCCGCGCCGCCCAGCCGTTCATCGATCCATAGCCGGTGGCGTACACAATGAGGTCTGCCGGTAGCTCGCTACCATCGGTCAAGGTAATGGAGTGGGGATTAATACGCTCAATACCGACACCGCTACGCAGCTTGATATCGCCATTGGCGACCAGATCGCAGGCACCCACATCGATGTAGTAACCCGAGCCACGGCGCAGGTACTTCAAAAACAGGCCAGACTCATCGTCACCGAAATCGAGCATAAATCCCGCGTCTTCGAGCTTTTGGTAAAACTCGGCATCGCGCTGTTTAATCGCCTCAAACGCCGGGCGTTGGAAGTCAGGCAGCACCTTGTAAGGAATGGAAGCAAAGATCAGATCGGCTTTTTCGTGGGTCAGCCCGCCTGCCACCGCCTCTTCCGAATAAAGCGGCCCCAGCACTTCTTCCATCAATGAATCCGATTTAACGATATGGGTCGAGGAGCGCTGGAGCATGGTGACATCGGCATCGTGCTCCCATAGTGCGGCAGCAATATCGTGGGCCGAGTTATTCGAACCAATAATCACGCACTTTTTGCCCGCGTATGCATCCGGTCCTGGGTGCTGGCTGGAGTGCTGCTGCTCGCCTTCAAAGCTCTCCGCACCTGCAAACTTGGGTACGTTAGGCATACCGGACATCCCGGTAGCCATCACCAGCTGTTTTGGGCGAAGCGTGATCTCTTCGCCGTTGCGCTTCACGTTCACGACCCACTCGCCTGCGGCTTCATCGAAACATGCATTGTCGCAGGTGGTGGAACTCCAATAATTGAGCTCCATCACCTTTGTGTACATTTCCAGCCAATCGCCCACTTTGTCTTTTGGGGCAAACACCGGCCAGTTCTCCGGGAAGGGAATATAAGGCAGGTGGTCGTACCACACCGGGTCGTGCAGGCAGAGGGATTTATAGCGCTTGCGCCAGGAATCACCCGCGCGTTCGTTGCGCTCGATGATGATGAAGGGCACGCCCATCTGCTTTAGCCGCGCCCCCAGGCCAATGCCGCCTTGGCCACCGCCTATCACCACACAGTAGGGCTGCTTTGTGTAGCCAAGCTCGGCTTCTTCACGCTCGCGGGCTTCCAGCCAAGTTTCACGCTGTTTGTTAGCGCCGTGCTCGGCCCCTTTGGGGCGGCGTTGGTTACGGGGTTCAGGGAAGTCATTCAGCGCCTGCATGGTGGTCAGCAGTGTCCAGCACTTGCCATTCTTCAGGCGCACATAGCCTTTTCCGCTGGCAATGGCTGTTTTAAACGTGAACCACGCCTCAACGGTATCACCGTTTTCGCTGGCCTCCCCGTCAAGCTGCCACTGGGTTGGCTGAGTATTGGCCAGCGTGGCATCAAGCATGGCCTGGATTTCCTCCTTGCCTTCGCAGGTTTTTAGATTCCAGGTAAACGCCAGGAAATCACGCCAGTAGCACTCGTCGTTGAATAACGTCAGCACGCGCTGACTATCGCGTACCTGCAGCGCTTCATCAAAATCATGCAGCCATGCGTTGACGGTGCTGGTAGCGCTGGATGGGGTACTTACCTCTGTGTGAGTCATCGCGGGTACTCCAAGGTCGTTGTTATTGTTGAACTGTCGATAAGACAATCAACCCTAAGCACCCGCCGTGCCAAATGCGCTAAGAAGGCAATAAGCGATTGAAAAATATAAGTAATAAAGCATCTTCGTATCGCTATAAAAAGGCGCAAACCGAGTACACCTGTCACGCCGTGTGTACGGCGAATGTTACAGGTGTAACGCACGACTAACGGCGTAATACACTCTCGTTGACACCACCGCCAAAGCGCATAGGCTGGAAGTACAACAATAATTCTGTGTGGATTCGCCATGCCAACGCCATCACTACCACCGACACGCTTGGCCTCCGTGCAGCGCCAGCATATCGAGCACATCTTCCAGCTCGGTGAAGGGCTGGATATGCCGCAACTTCCGGCGCAGGCCACCATCCGTCGCTCTTGGCTACGTTGCCTCAACGAGTACCAACTCGACCCCACGCAACCACGCCCTGCCCGGGTGGTGCCCCAACAAACCTTAATCGAGCACCGGGAATCCGTTGATGAGCTGCTGCACGTTGCCCGCGCCGGGGTCGATCAGCTCTACGGGCAAATCGCCCAGCTCGGCTACGTGCTGCTACTCACCGACCATCGCGGCATTACCGTCGAGTTTCGCGGCAACCCCAACCAAGACCAGCAGCTACGCAAAGCGGGCCTCTATTTAGGTGCCGACTGGGATGAGCGCTTTGCAGGCACCTGTGCCGTAGGTACCTGCCTGCACGACCGCCAAGCGATCATTTGCCACCGCCAGGAGCACTTCGACGCCACGCATATTTCGCTCACCTGTACCGCCGCCCCCATCGCCGACCCGCAAGGCAACGTGATGGCCGTGCTGGATATCTCCGCGCTGCAATCGCCCACTCAGCATGAGAGTCAGAACTTCAGCCTGTCGCTGGTGACGCTCTACGCCCGCATGATCGAAGACGCCTACTTCCTGCAGCGCTACCGCGACTGCCTGATGGTGCGCTTAGATACCTCGCGGGAATTTGTGCATGTGAACGGGCGTGGCCTTATCGCGATAGAAGAGAACGGCCAGGTGATTGCCGCCAATGCCGTCGGCCGCGAACTGATCAGTGCGCACCAACAGCGCTGGCCGCCGTGGTCTGCCCAACACGCGCCGATGCTCAGCGAACTATTTGAGTGCGAGATTGCCGATGTGCTGAGCATCAATAGCGCGACCAACGACCAGCTCAGGGCGTTTCGCGCCCGCGCCAGCAATGCCATCTACTTTATTAGCCTGCTGGAGCCGCGCAGGCCGCGCATCGCGCCACTCGGTAAGCCCGCCTCCTCACTGCCAACAGCGCTAGAACGGTTGGGGGCCGACGACCCCGCCATACGCAAAGTGCAGAAACTGGCCGAACGGCTGCGCAACGAAGCCAGTGTCAACGTACTGATCAGCGGTGAAACCGGCACCGGCAAAGAAGTGGTCGCCCGTGCGCTGCACGATAGCGGCAACCGCGCCAAAGGCCCTTTTATTGCGGTGAACTGTGCGGCGATTCCCGAAGCGCTGATCGAGAGCGAGCTGTTCGGCTACGAACCCGGCGCGTTTACCGGCGGGCGGGCAAAAGGTATGCGCGGGCTGATCCCCCAGGCCCATGGCGGCACGCTGTTTTTAGATGAGATCGGCGATATGCCGCTGGCATTACAAACCCGCCTGTTGCGGGTGCTTGCCGAGCGGGAAGTGATGCCGCTGGGGGCGAACAAACCGGAAAAAGTCGACATTCGAGTAATCACCGCTACCCACCGCCACATCGACACCATGATTGCGCAGGGCGAGTTTCGCGAAGACCTCTACTACCGCCTGAACGGTGCCCAGCTGAGCTTACCACCGCTGCGCGAACGCGCCGACAAGCTCTACGTGATTCGCCAAGTATTCAGCGATGTGTTGAGCGAACGCGGCGGAAGCTTCGCCCCTCGGCTGCGGGCCGACGCCATCAGCGCCCTACTCGCCTACGCCTGGCCCGGCAATATTCGTCAGCTTAAAAACGCCCTGGCGTTTGCACTCGCCACCGCCGAGAGCGATGAAATCACCGTTTACAACCTGCCTGAACAGTGCCTCAGCCAACGCATTACTCGTACACCTGCGATAACCGCGACTGAAAGCGAGGCCACTGATTGCCACCTCGTGACACGGCTTCAGCAACACCACTGGAACATTAGCGCCGTGGCCCGCGAGTTGGGGGTTTCACGGCCAACCGTGTATCGGCAAATGCAGCGCCAGGGCATCGTGCCGCCGAATAAGGCCTGACAGCGGACGACGCTTGGCCTGGGCGGCCAGCCTCACGTACACTTGTTTGAATCTGATACTCACCATGCTTTCAACAAGCCGAGGCCCACTATGGCGTTTGATTCCACTTCTTCGTACATCGCAACCGATGCACTCAAGCAAGCGGTAAATGCCGCTGTTTTACTCGAGCGCCCGCTGCTGATTAAAGGCGAGCCGGGCACCGGCAAGACGCTGCTGGCGGAAGAGCTGGCCGAATCCCTCGGCACCAAGCTGATCACTTGGCACATCAAATCTAGCACCAAAGCTGCCCAAGGGCTGTATGAGTACGATGCGGTGAGCCGCCTGCGGGATTCCCAATTGGGCGTAGAAGGTGTTGAAAACGTCGCTAACTACATCAAGCCCGGCAAACTGTGGGAAGCCTTTACCGCTGATGAGCGGGTGGTCCTGCTGATCGATGAAATCGACAAGGCGGATATCGAATTCCCCAACGACCTGCTCCAAGAGCTGGACCGTATGGAGTTCCACGTCTATGAAACCGGCGAAACCATCCGCGCCGAAAAGCGCCCCATCATCGTCATCACGTCCAACAACGAGAAAGAGCTGCCGGACGCCTTTCTGCGCCGCTGCTTTTTCCACTACATCGAATTCCCCGACCGCGAGACCATGCAGGCGATTGTTGATGTTCACTTCCCGAAAATTGCCCCGAAACTGGTCAGCGAAGCGCTGGAAGTTTTCTTTGATCTTCGCAAGGCGCCGGGACTCAAGAAAAAGCCTTCCACATCGGAACTGGTGGATTGGCTCAAACTGTTAATGGCAGACGAGCTGGCCCAGGAGGCGCTCTATCATCAAGACCCGGCTAAAGCGCTGCCGCCCATGGCCGGTGCGCTGGTCAAAAACGAGCAAGACACTCACCTGCTCGAACGATTGGCGTTTATGATGCGTCGTCAGAAGAACAGTGGGCGCTAAGCCATGTTCATAGGCTTATTTGAAACCCTCAAGCGCTCGGGCGTACCCGTTTCATTGCGTGAGCTTCTAGATCTCCATGCCGTGGTCGAGCGCGGGGTGGTGTTTGCCGATATGGAGGCGTTTTATCAGGTAGCCCGCACGGTCATGGTCAAAGATGAGCGCCACTTTGACCGCTTCGATCGCGCCTTTGCCGCTTGGTTTAAGGGCCTTGAGGACATGGACGCCGCCATTGAAGCGCTGATTCCCGATGAGTGGCTGCGCCGCGAGTTCGAAAAACAGCTTACCGATGAAGAGAAGGCTAAGATCGAGTCCTTGGGTGGCTTAGAGGAACTCATCGAGACCTTTAAGAAACGCCTGGAGGAGCAGAAAGAACGCCACGCGGGCGGCAATAAGTGGATTGGTACCGGCGGCACCAGCCCGTTTGGGGCTTACGGCTACAACCCAGAAGGGATTCGTATTGGGCAGGATGGCTCCCGCCACCGCCGCGCCACCAAGGTGTGGGATGAGCGGCGCTTTCGGGATTACGATGACTCGCTGGAGCTGGGCACCCGCAATATCAAAATGGCCCTGCGGCGGCTGCGCAAATTCGCCCGCCAAGGGGCGTTAGAAGAGTTCGACGTGGATAGCACCATCCGTGAAACCGCCAAGGATGCCGGGCTACTCAACGTGCAGATGCGTCCAGAGCGCCACAACGCGGTGAAGGTGCTGCTATTTCTGGACGTTGGCGGCTCCATGGATGACCACATACGCGTCTGTGAAGAGCTCTTTTCAGCGGCCCGCTCCGAGTTTAAACACTTAGAGCATTTCTACTTCCATAACTGCTTGTATGAAGGCGTTTGGAAAAATAATCTTCGCCGTGGCAATGAGCGCATTCCCACTATGGATGTGTTGCACACCTACGGCGCGGATTATCAAGTGGTTATTGTCGGTGATGCCGCCATGTCGCCTTACGAAGTGTCACATCCAGGTGGCAGCGTTGAGCACTTCAATGATGAAGCCGGCGGCGTTTGGCTCAAGCGATTAGCCGATAAGTTTCCCCGCTTAGCGTGGCTCAACCCTTTGCCGCCACGTGCCTGGGAGTACACCTACTCGACGACGCTTATTCGTGAGCTGATCGACGACCGGATGTACCCCATGACCCTGGAAGGATTGGAAACGGCCATGCGCGAACTGGCTAAGAAATAAGCAGACTATCGTGCCATGCGCGCGAGCACATCGTGGTGCGTTAGTTTGCGATGCAACACCGCCATCACGATGTGGCTAACGACCAGTGCTAATAAAACCCAACCCAACTCACCGTGAAGCAAACCGCCAAGATCCGTCATCCAGGTGATTTCTTCGCCCTCAAAACCAGACATCAACGAAACGCCAAAGACTTCCAGGGAACGCCCTGAACCAAACTGACGGATAAGGGCAATCGTAGGCACGGCGATCATCAAGCCGTAAAGCGCAAGATGGCCCAGTGTTGCCATAACGCTCACTGATCGCGGCCGGCGTGATGTGTTGACCAACGCCCAAAGCGCTCTAAGCACGACAAGGGTCAATAGCAGTACGCCCATAGGGTAATGGGTACCCCAAAAGAACGTTTCAAAAGGGGTATCAGGAAACAACCAGTGTGCCGTCGCGCTGGTAAATTGCCACGCAAACAGCAGCGCCATGCCCCAATGCAGTAACCGACTTACCCACCCATATCGAATGGGGGTATCCAACACCGTTAACGCCATGCCCTTACCTCTTACGCTTAACAAAAGTTATGGCTATTTTACCCAGTCAAACAAGCAACATTATGACAACAACGTGCAACGTGGTTGCTAAAAGTGGAACGCTGGGTTGCTAACGCGCATTAAAGTACGGCTGGAAAATCGTTTAAGCCTTTTACGAAGGCTTGCTTTGCATTCTCGAACGCTTTTGGATCGTGTTTGAAACGACGCAGAATCAGCGCTTCATCCAAGCTCAAGGTGAGAGCCAGCTCGCTAACGCTTTTCGCTGGGTGACGTGCGCCTAAACCGATACGCTTGCCGTCCGCCCCGCCGAACCAGCGCTTGATGCCACTTGTTTGATAAAACGCTTCCTGCTCGGCGCTTTCCACCTCGACCCGCAAAGGGGCTTTCAGAGTAAGCTCACTAATCAAGCGTTGCTGGGCATCTGGCTGGTCAAGCGTGCAGGCGTGCGTAACGGTCATCCCTACGCCCTCTTCATCCAGTACTAGCAGTGCGAGCGCCTGGGGTTTACCCTGGCCATCGACGGCGGCAAATAAGCGTGCGGCCTCTTGAGGAAATAACACGCTGCAAGTGCCGGTAAAGACAACTAACGGGGTTAAACCTGCTTCTTGTCCATACACCTCAGCGCATAGCCGCGCCAAACAAGCGTTACGCTGGGCTTCGGCGTTAACGTGTACAACCTTCATCGACATTACCCTCACCAACTGAAAACCCGCAAGCCTAGAGCAATCACCCACGTTTTGACAGTGGATTGTGACCTACGAGACCTCCATTCATGTTTACTGATATTGAACGTCACAGACATGCGCCTGTCGAAGCATGAGTAATCGTGAACGGTGACTTAGAAGGAGTAACTATGACCACCTTTACCAACGACCCCACTATGCCCTCGCCGAGCTTTCCCGGCAGCCACATGGTCATCGATGACCACTATGTGTTTATCTCAGGGTTGACCGTGGCCGATCTATCGAACGGCGAAGCCGCCATGGGGAATATCAAGGAAGAGACTCGTCTGGTAATGCGGGCGCTATCGCGCATGCTGGAAATGGAAGGCGGTAGTCTTGCCGATGCAGTGCGAGTGGATATTCACCTCACCGACTTACATGCCATTCAAGACATGGATAGTGTGTACGCCGAGTACTTTGAACCCGGCCGCTACCCAGCCCGCACCTGTACTGAAGCCCCTCACATTTGCGGCGGCAGCAGTATTGAAATTACCGTGATGGCAAAGCGCCAGCATCAATCAGCCCAATAACCGCCTCAATATCTACCTGGGCTTCCAACATATCCGCCAAGCGATCAAGTTCACGCTCTCGGTGGGCTTGGTAATCGTTTTGCTCGCCGTCAGCGAGGCCCAGTTGCTTTAACAGCTCATGGCAGGCCTCAGGATGGTCAAATAGGCCATGTAGGTAAGTACCGATAATTTGGCCATCATCACTGACCGAGCCTTCTGGTCGACCGTTAATATCAAATAGAGGTCTGCTCAGGGCGGGGCCTTCGCTAACGCCGTTATGAATTTCATAGCCCGTGACCGTTGCCGTTTCCCCGACGAGCACACCGCTAACGCTGCGTAGCTGCTTGCCCCGCACCATACGGGTGGTGAGCGGTAAAAGCCCCAATCCGGCTACTTTTCCTGGCTGCCCTTCTAGCCCGTCGGGATCATCTACCCACTCGCCCAGCATCTGAAAACCACCGCAAATGCCCAGCACCTTACCGCCATAGCGCAGGTGGCGCTGAATGGCATTATCCCAACCCTGGCGCTTCAGCCAGGCTAAGTCGCTGGCGGTGCTTTTACTGCCCGGCAGGATGATCACATCGGCGGCGGGTATCGGCTGCTCGGGCCCCACGAAGGTCAGCGCTACCTGGGGGTGCAAACGCAGCGGGTCAAAATCGGTGTGATTACTGATACGCGGCAGTGCGGGCACGATGATGTTAATCAGTAGGCTTTGTTTTTCAGCCTGAACAGTGACAATGCTATCTTCAGCATCCAGCAGCAGCCCTTGCAGGTACGGCAGCGTGCCCAGCACCGGTTTACCGGTGCGCGTTTCTAACCAATCAAGCCCCGGCTCTAGCAGCGCAATATCGCCTCGAAAACGGTTGATGATAAAGCCCTTCGTACGGGCCTGCTCACTCTCACTCAGCAGCGCCAGCGTACCGACCAATTGGGCAAACACGCCGCCTCGGTCAATATCGCCCACCAGCAGTACCGGGCAGTCGGCGGCTTCAGCAAAACCCATATTGGCAATATCGCCTTCGCGAAGGTTGATCTCAGCGGGGCTGCCTGCGCCTTCCGCAATAATCACATCGTAGCGGCTTTCCAAAGCCTGCCATGCCGCCATCACGCTCTCTTTCGCGGTGCGTTTGTAGGCATGATAATCCAACGCATCCATATGACCATGCACCTTGCCACGCAAAATCACCTGGGCACCGCGATCCGTTTCCGGCTTTAGCAACACGGGATTCATATCGCTATGGGGAGCTAAATTGCACGCCTGGGCCTGCAGCGCGGTGGAGCGACCAATCTCACCACCATCCTCGGTAACGGCACTATTGAGTGCCATGTTTTGAGGCTTAATGGGCGCCACTGAAATGCCACGCCTTGCCAGCGCTCGGCATAAAGCAGCCACTACGGTACTTTTCCCCGCATCCGAGGTGGTGCCTTGAATCATCAGTGTGGCCATAAGCACCTCGCCCGAATAAATAGAGCCAAGACTTTAAAGAAGGGCGCTCAATGGCGCAATCCACAACGATCAACACTCAGGAATCCAGCGAAGGTTAACCCTCTTTTCAGCGTGCCAATAGCCATCCATTTAAAGCGCACAAGCGACATGGGCACCTTTAGCTTCGGACTGTCACACCAATAACTTCAAAAATACTTTTTATCGCCATCAATTCGTCACACGCCCTCTTTAGGCTGACTGCCAATAAATGAGATCGATCTCATTGCAATTTTATTGGGGCAGTTGAATGGCAGATTTACTCAGTGTGGCAAAGCTTGCAGGCGTTTCTAGGGCAACCGCAGCACGCGCTTTTTCAAGCCCCGACTTGGTGCGGCCAGCTACCCGCGAAAAAATCTTTAGCGCGGCCCAACAGCTAGCCTTCAGGCCCAACAAAGTGGCCCAGCAGTTGCGTTCACAGGCCACGCAAATGATTGGCGTGATGGTGCCCAGTCTCGATAACCCGGTATTTGCCGAACAGCTACAAGCCATGGAAGTGGCTGCTCGCGCTAACGGCTATTCATTGCTGGTAACGACCAGTGAATACGCTGCCAGTCGCGAAAGCGAGATTGTCGAAGAGATGCTCCGTCAACGTGTCGATGGCCTGGTGCTCACCGTCGCCGATGCGGGCAATAGTGCCGTGCTAGAAAAGCTGCGCTTGGAAACCACGCCCTGCCTGCTGGTCTACAACCCCCCTGGCCAGAGCGGCTTCGCTTCAATCGGGGTCGATAACTACACCGCCGGCGCTGACGCCACCCGGCACTTACTGGCCTTAGGCCATGAGCGAATCGGCATGGTGGCGGGCCCTTTATTGCAGTCAGACCGTGCCAAACAGCGCTATGCGGGTTATTGCCATGCCATGGGTGACGCGGGCTTCAAGCCTTGCCCCGTCATTGAAATGGAACGTCATACCCAGGCAGACCTGACCAGCCTAGCACCCCAGTTACAAGGCACTGATGCGCTCACGGGCGTGCTCTGTACCAATGATTTGCTCGCCATCAGCCTGATGGGCGAATTGCAGCGGGCCGGTTTTAAGGTGCCGGAAGATCTTTCCGTCATGGGCTTTGATGGGATTGCCTTGGGCAAACACCTCTATCCGTCTTTATGCACTATCGAGCAGCCGCGCAGCGAGATTGGGCGAGCCGCGGTGCACACCTTGTTAGCCAAAATTCGGGGAGAGCGCTGTACGCCTGCTCCCCTGCCCCACGCATTGCGTCAGGGCGAAAGTGTCGGAATCCCGACATCCCGTAAGTCCATGTTAGGCACTTCATAGAGGAGTACGTCATGAATCTCAAGCGTCTTTATCAAGCGGTATTGGCCACGGCGGTGATTAGCGCATCGGGAAGCGCATTTGCGCAATCAAGCGACAACGCCATTTGCTACAACTGCCCACCGGAATGGGCCGACTGGGGCACACAGCTGCGATTGATTGAACAGGAAACCGGCATTCGCGTGCCGCAAGACAATAAGAACTCCGGCCAGTCTTTAGCTCAGCTGGTGGCCGAAGCAGGCAGTCCGGTGGCGGATGTTGTTTATTACGGTGTGACCTTCGGCATTCAAGCCATGGAAGAGGATGTAGTGGCACCTTACCAACCCGCGCATTGGGATGAGATCCCTGATGGTCTGAAAGACCCCGAAGGCAACTGGTTCGCCATTCATTCTGGCACGCTCGGTTTTATGGTTAACGTCGATGCCTTGGATGGTGCGCCGGTGCCCACTTCCTGGGAAGATCTGCTGAAGCCTGAGTACCAGGGCATGGTGGGTTACCTTGACCCCGCTAGCGCCTTTGTCGGCTACGTGGGTGCGGTCGCCGTTAACTTAGCAATGGGTGGCGATCTTAACGACTTCACCCCGGCCATTGACTACTTCAACGAACTTGCCGCGAACGATCCTATCGTGCCGAAGCAAACCAGCTACGCGCGAGTGCTTTCCGGCGAAATCCCCATCCTGCTTGATTACGACTTCAACGCTTACCGCGCCCGCCATAGCGATGGTGCCAATGTTGAGTTTGTGATTCCAGAAGAAGGTAGCGTGGTCGTGCCTTATGTGATGAGCCTAGTAAAAGATGGCCCGAACCCCGAGAACGGCCAGCAGGTGCTCGATTTTGTACTCTCTGACCAAGGCCAAGCGGTATGGGCGGACGCCTATTTACGCCCCGTGCGCGAAAGCGCCATCTCTGCAGAAGCACGCGAAGTCTTCTTGCCGGATAGCGATTATGCCCGTGCAGAAGCCGTCGATTACTCCGCCATGGCGGCTGCCCAACGCAGCTTCTCTGAGCGGTATTTATCGGAGGTGCGTTAATCATGACCGCGGCATCCAAGCAGCCCTCCGGGGCTGCTTCTTACGTTAGCCGCCCATCGGCGATCAACGGCGTTGCAGCGCGTAAACTTCTAATCGCTCTGCTCGCACTGCTACCGGCACTGGTGATCTTCTGCGCTTTCTGGTTACTGCCTTTTTCACGCCTGATAGTAATGGGCGCCGAGGCCGATCGAAGTAGCGGCATCAGCGCGTATTTAACCATTCTCACCCATCGTCAGTACTTGATCAGCCTAGTCACTACCGTGGGCATCTCGCTTGTTGTCTCTATCACGGCGGTGGCCATTGCCGGTACGGTTGGCTTTTTTCTAGCTCGCCAGCGATTTTTCGGCAAAGCAGTGTTGGTGGCGATTCTCACATTTCCGCTGGCCTTTCCAGGCGTGGTGGTGGGTTTTCTAGTGATTATGCTGGGCGGCCGCCAAGGCGCGCTCGCACAGACCAGCCTGTGGCTATTTGGCGAGCGCTGGATGTTCGCTTACTCGTTGGCCGGGCTATTTATTGGCTATCTGTACTTTTCGATTCCTCGTGTGATCACCACCGTCATGGCCGCCTGCAACAATCTGGATCAAAGCCTGGAGGAAGCCGCCCGCTCGTTAGGTGCTAACACTTGGCAAGTCACTAAAGACGTTATCGTGCCTGGCATTGCGCCCGCCCTGCTCTCTACCGGCGCCATTTGCTTTGCGACCAGCATGGGCGCGTTTGGTACGGCGTTTACTCTGGGCACGCGATTGAGCATTTTACCGCTCAATATCTACGGTGAATTCACCAACTACGCCAATTTCGCCATGGCTGCCGCGCTTTCGGTGGTACTGGGCGTGATCACCTGGATAGCATTGAGCCTTGCCCGCAGGCTGGCAGGCGGCAATTTGGGGGCTTCGGCATGAAATCTCGCTTACGCTTTACACTGCAATTGGGCTTCACCCTAGTGGTGTGCTTGTTCATGATCGTGCCCGTCGCCATGTCGGTTATCGCGGGGTTGACCGAGAACTACTTTGTGGGTCTACAGAGTGGCCTAACGCTGCGCTGGGTAAATGAAGTGTGGCAGCTCTACGCCGATACCATTTGGCTCTCCATCAAACTGGCGCTTGCCTGTTTATTGGTCACTATCGTGATTGGCGTGCCGGCTGCTTATGGGTTGCTACGCAGCCGTCGCCGCTGGGCCAATGCGATTGAAGAACTCCTGCTGCTACCGGTAGCCGTCCCCGGGCTAGCCACGGCGCTTGCGCTGTTACTCGCCTACGGCAGCTATCGCGAATTTCGCGGTAGCTGGCTGTTTATTCTGATTGGCCATGTGCTGTTTACGCTGCCCTTTATGGTGCGTGCGGTACTTTCCGTGATGCAGACCGCCAAACTTCCCCAACTGGAAGAAGCGGCTGCCAGCTTAGGCGCGGGTTTCAGGCAGCGCTTTTTCGGCGTGGTCATCCCCAACTGCATGAGCGGGATTTTGGCGGGCGCCCTGATGGTGGTCACCCTCTCCATCGGCGAATTCAACATTACCTGGATGCTGCATACGCCTTTGACCAAGACACTCCCGGTCGGCTTGGCCGACAGTTACGCCTCAATGCGCTTGGAAATTGGCTCGGCCTACACACTGATATTTCTAGTCATGGTGGTGCCGCTGCTGGTGGCGATTCAGTGGGCAGGAAAACTCACCCAGCAGCGCCACTGAGCAATCGAGCTGTCATCCACCTTTAAAGTCATCTGATTGCTTTATTCGAGAAACTTATATGAGTTCATCATCTGTCAGCATTACGCTTACTCAATGCAGCCGCACCTTCGCTGGCGGCAACACTGCTCTGCAGCCGGTGGATCTACACGTCAACGCGGGCGAAACGCTGGTGCTACTGGGCCCTTCCGGCTGCGGCAAAACCACTATACTGCGTATTATCAGCGGCTTGGAAAGCCCCGACAACGGCGGGCAAGTGCTGTTTGGCGAGCGCGATGTTACCGCCCTACCGATCGAGAAGCGCGACGTGGGAATGGTGTTTCAAAACTACGCGCTATTTCCCAACATGAGCGTTGCCGACAACATCGCCTATGGATTAAAAATACAGCGCCTGCCGCGGGCCGAGATCGCGCACCGGCTTGACGAAGTCATGCGCATGGTCGACTTGAAAGGCTTTGGCGAGCGGAGGATCGATGCCCTCTCCGGCGGGCAAAAACAGCGTGTTGCGCTCGCTCGCGCCATTGCCGTGCGACCCAAGGTGCTGCTGTTTGATGAGCCGCTGGCTGCCCTGGACGCCAAACTACGCGACCGCCTGAGAATTGAAATTGGCCAACTGCTTCGAGAACTAGGTACCACTGCGGTTTACGTTACCCATGATCAAGACGAGGCCATGGCCTTGGGTGACCGCATCGCGGTGATGCAAGCTGGCCGCATTGCCCAGCTGGGCACGCCGCAAGAAATTTACCATCAACCGGCCAACGCCTTTGTCGCCGATTTTATCGGTGCGGTTAACTGCCTGGAAGTTATCGGCATGCAAGCCGACGGAGGGTTAATCGTGCATGGGGGAGAACTTGTCGCCCCCCACTTGCAGGGAGCCCCCATAGTTTACTGCCGGCCTGAAGATATTCAGGTAGTACCGCTTAGCCAAGCCGATATAAAGGGCAAGGTGGTACAGAGTATATTTCTAGGCCAGTCCCAGCGGCTGCTGGTGGATACAGGAGGAGCTTCACCGCTACAAATTGAAGCGCCCTCCCGGCAGCGCTGGCCAAACGGGACTCACATCGGCTTGAACCTGCCCTCAAGCGTGCTATTCCACCCAGAGAAAACGAATACAACTGACACAACTAAGGAACTGGCCAATGGCTGAACACACTGGGAACGCCTCAACATCGTCTCATGACCAGCAAGGTATGAACGGCCAACAATGCCTAATCGCCCAAATTAGCGACCCGCACATTAAGGCTGGCGGTAAGCTCTCCTACCGCCAGGTGGATACTGCCAATGCACTGCGCCAAGCGATTAGCACGCTCAACCAGCTAGCTCCCCGGCCAGACTTGGTGCTGATAAGCGGTGACCTGGTCGATTTCGGCCATCCCGAAGAGTACGCCACTTTTAGAGAAATTCTGGCGGAGCTAACGCTTCCTGTGTACCTGATTCCCGGCAACCACGATGACCGACAGCATCTGCGCGCAGCCTTTCCGGATCATCCCTATCTGTTTCAACACCACGATTATCTGCAGTGGGTCGTTAATGACTTCCCCGTACGCCTCGTCGGGCTTGATTCATCGGTGCCAGGCAAACCCCATGGCGTGCTAAGTGATGAGAGCTTGCAGTGGCTGGACACCACACTTGCAGAACAGCCCGCCCAACCGACCCTGGTAATGGTGCATCACCATCCGTTTATTAGCGGTATCGACCATATGGATCGCCAGCCGCTGCTAAATCCAAACGCTTTCGCTGAGGTAATAAGCCAACACGCACAGGTAGAGCGCGTACTCTGCGGCCACCTGCACCGCTCGGTTCAAGCGCGCTTTGCGAATACATTAGCGATTAGCTGCCCTGGCGTTTCCCATCAGGTGAGCCTGGATTTAACCCCGGACGGCCCCTCCCGCTTTCAACTTGAGCCACCCGGCTATTTGTTGCATCAGTGGTCGAAGGCGAATGGCATGATCACTCACCAAGGGTTTATCGAAGAGTACCCCGGCCCTTTCCCTTTTTACGATGCTAATGGGTTGATTGACTAAGGCACGCTTGATAAACCGCCAAATCATCAGCCGAAAAACAGCAGAAAGTGACCGACTCAACGCTGGTGTGCTTACTCAACTCCGCTTTAACCGTAGAGACGGCTATCGCCGCGGCTTGATCAATGGGAAAACGGTACACACCGGTGCTAATGCTCGGGAAAGCCACTGTGCCAGCATTGACGCTAGCGGCTAACGCTAACGACTGCCGATAACAGGAGGCCAGCAGCGCCTCCTCATCTCGGCCCCCTCCGTGCCAAACCGGGCCCACCGTATGGATCACGTAGCGGGCTGGCAACTTGAAACCTTCCGTTAGCTTGGCACTCCCCGTTGCACAGCCGCCCAATCGCCGACACGCCGTCAGCAGCTCAGGCCCTGCGGCGCGATGAATGGCACCATCGACACCACCACCGCCGAGTAATGAGGTGTTGGCAGCGTTAACGATGGCATCGACTTGTAGGTGAGTAATATCCGCTTGAATGGCCTCAATGTGCATAAAAACCTCCTTGTTCACTACGTTATGGCGTTAATGAGCGAGCCCTTTCTTTGTCGCTGTAGCACCCTCTAAGGTGGTAGCATTCTCTGACGTCGCAGCACCCCGTTGGGCCAGCTCCCAGGCCTGCACCATCTGCTTTTTCTCGACGCCCCACCGATATCCCCCCAATGCGCCGCTTTGCTGAATCACCCGGTGGCAGGGAATCCACAGCGCAATCGGGTTAGCGCCGACAGCATTACCAACCGCCCGAGAGGATTTTGGCGCGCCCAAGGCCCTCGCAATATGAGCGTAGCTCGCCAGCTGACCTTCTGGAATCGTTAACAGCGCCCGCCATACCGCAATTTGAAAGTTAGTCCCCGTCACATGCAAAGACAACGCGGGCGCCCCTACCGCAGGCTTTGCAAACAACGCCTCTACCGCGTAACGAGTGGCCTCAGGCGCATACAGCAACGTGCTGCGCGGCCACTCCTTGGCAAGCCGTTCCTGCAAGGTTTCTGAACTGGTGGAATCGACAAAGCCCATGCGGCAGATTCCACGCGGCGTTGCCGCCACGAACATACGACCCAACGGCGTTTCGTGAACGGCGTATTGGATGTTTACCCCTTCGCCATGGCGCTTATACTCACCGGGCGTGACAGCCTCTAACTGCACAAAGTGATCATAAAGCCGCGAGCCACCGCTAAGCCCTACGCTATGGGCAATATCCAGCAACGAGACGGAAGCGTGCATTAACTGCTTGCCTCGCTCTAACGTCAGCACTTGCAAAAACCGCTTGGGACTAATGCCCATATAACGAGCGAAAAGCCGTTGGAAATGAAAGGCACTCAAATGAACGTGGGCCGCTACCTTTTCTAACGTAGGCTGCTCGGCCGCCTGGCCGACCATAAAGGCCATGGCTTTTTCGATGCGCTCATAATCGTTCATTATTCTCTCTCTTAGCGCCAAGTGGGAGGCTAGCGGAAGGGGCTATTCATCAGCCCAAGTCATTAGCCTAAGCACTTTAGGCATCATTGCCGACCCGAATCTTGCGCAATGCCTAGTGAACTGATGCTAGCTGTTTTAACCTGATTAAATCGCCTCTGCAAAAAGACACGCCGTCTATTTTCCGCTAGGGTGTGGCCCCGCCTCCATCGACGATAAACGGCAAGCCTATGCAAGATTTAATTAATGACATTGCGAACACCATGGCAAACGCCGAAGAGCGTGGCAAAGTCGCCGACTATATACCCGAACTCGGACACGTGGATCCCAAGCAGTTTGCCATTTCGCTAGCCACCGTCGATGGCAAGAAATACTCAGCGGGTTGCGCCAAGACCCCTTTCTCGATTCAGAGCATTTCAAAAGTCTTTACGCTGACCATTGCGCTAGGCCAGATGGGCGATTCGCTGTGGCGAAAAGTGGGGCGCGAACCGTCAGGCGACCCTTTTAACTCTATCGTGCAGCTCGAACACGAAAGTGGCAAACCGCGTAATCCCTTTATCAATGCAGGTGCCATTGCGGTGGTAGATGCGATCATGATGGGCCATGAGCCCAAAGAGACGCTGGGCGAAATTCTCCGCTTTGTGCGCTATGTCGCTGATGACGACAGCATCTGCTTTGACCATGCGGTGGCCGCCTCCGAAATGGCACATCGCGATCGCAACGCGTCACTGGCGCACTTCATGAAAGCGTTTGGCCATCTTCGCCACGATGTCGATAAAGTGTTAGGCACTTATTTCCACCAGTGCGCCATCGCGATGAGCTGCGAACAGCTCGCCCATGCGGGACTATTTTTGGCCTCGGATGGCGTCAACAAACCCAGCGGCATTCGCGTAGTGGCCTCCCAGCGGGCCAGGCGGATCAATTCATTGATGATGATGTGCGGGCACTACGACGCCTCTGGCGAGTTCGCCTTTCGCGTCGGCCTACCCGGCAAAAGCGGCGTGGGTGGCGGCATACTCGCCATCGCCCCGGGCCACGGCGCCATCGCGGTGTGGTCTCCGGGGTTAGACGCTTACGGCAACAGTTTGCTGGGCACTCAAGCGCTTGAAATGTTTGTTCAGCGCACCGGCTGGTCGGTGTTTGGGCACTAACGCATACCACGTTGTACCCGAGGCTCTTTTACGCCCATGGCACTGGACAATAGCACAGCACAGGCACAGTATGGGCCGCCGATACGCTCTGCATCAGCTCACTTGCATAGGGATTCGCAACGCCACCAATCGTCAGGAGGACACCATGGCCAATTCTATGAAAAACCCCGACCATCGCGATGCCATTACTGTTTTAGCCCGCATGGGATACGCCTCCCGAGGCATTGTGTATGTATTGGTGGGCGGCCTTGCGGCGCTGGCAGTGTTTGGGCAAGGCGGTCAAACCGAAGGTAGCCGTGGGGCGTTAGAAAGAGTTCTTACCGCGCCTTTTGGGAAAGTACTATTAGGCATCATCGCTATTGGTTTGGTGGGCTACTCTCTTTGGCGCACTATCCAGGCCGTTAAAGATGCTGACCACCATGGTACCGACATTAAAGGTATCGCCATCCGTTCAGGTTTAATGGTCAGCGCCATTACGCATATCGTGTTGGCCTTCTTTGCCGCTAGCCTTATTTTCCAGTTTGGCGGTTCTTCGGGTGGTTCCGGCGGTGATTCGCAGGGCATGGTAGGTTGGTTGATGCAACTGCCTTTCGGACGTTGGCTGGTAGGCGGTGTCGGCTTGGCCATGATTGGCGCCGGTATCGCTCATGCGGTTAAAGGTTATAAAGCGAAATTCGACAAACATTTCGCCATGCCAGCCCATACGCAGAAATGGGCGTACCCCGTTTGCCGTTTTGGCTTAGTGATCCGTGGGGTCGTTTTTGTCATTTTAGGGTGTCTCTTTTTAATTGCGGCGTACCATTTTAATCCGGACCAAGCAGGTGGTACGGGTGAAGTCTTTAGCACACTACGAAACCAAGTTTATGGCCAGTGGTTGCTGGCAATTGTTGCTATCGGCCTTTTTGCGTTTGGCCTTTACAGCCTGCTAGCGGCTGTTTATCGCCGCATTAACCCCGAAATGTAGCGAACAAACCTTAATGGCCATCAAAAACAAGCGAACTAAACAGTGGATCGAGCGCATTAATGGCTCGAAGAACATGCTGTGGTTACTTGGCACCCTCTCGTTTCTCGAAACCATCATTTTACCGATTCCGATTGAGTTGGTGCTGATTCCGCTGATGGCCGCCAATAAACAGCGTATCTGGCTATTGGCGACCGTCACGACAGCAGGCTGCCTTGTTGCATCGTTGGTCGGTTACGGCGTCGGGATGCTGCTTTTTCAGTCGATTGGCACTTGGTTTATCGAGTTTATGGGGATGCAAAACAGCTACCAAGCATTCCAAACCTTTTTTGACCAGTATGGTTTTATTGCCATCCTCTGTATCGGGATTCTGCCTATCCCGTTTCAAGTCGCGATGATTACTGCGGGGCTCTCAGGCTACCCTGTTTTGCTCTTCGTGCTAGCAGCGTTAATTGCTCGCGGTGTACGTTATTTTGGTCTTGCTTGGCTCGTTCACCGCTTCGGCCATCGTGTATTGGTGCTATGGAAACGACACGCACTAGTCACCAGCTTGGTAGCGGGGATGGTCGTGTTAGTGCTGGCGCTGGGAATGCAGGCCTTGGCGGGGTTGATTATTTAATCAGCGCCATCGCGATGAGGAAGGCTGGAGTGCAGGCCTATATGCCGTAATCTCGCTCCACCTTAGCAATGCGGGTCTTGAAGTGCTGATACCACTGCTGGTGGCCTAAGCGCTGGGCATGAAGATGCTCCGCGTGGGCCTTCCATGCTTTGATAGCGGCCAGATCAGACCAATAAGACACCGTTACGCCAACCTCGTTACGGGCTGACTCGACGCCTAAAAATCCAGGTTGCTGGGCAGCCAGTTCAACCATCCTGGTAGCCATAGCGTCGTAGCCATCGTCTACATCGGTGCGTAATGAAGTGAAAATGACCGCGTAGTAAGGCGGCTCAGGCGTTGCAGCGATAAGGGACATGGCGCCTCTAAATACTAAGATCAATGTGCTTTAAAGCATATCCCATCAAAGAAAAAAATGTATTCAGCGCACCCACTGCCCATGACCGCTGAGCGCCTCACTTTCAGCGGTTAGGCTACGAATTTTTCGTCATTCTGTGCTTGGCTACGCTTAAAAATTTGCAGGCCTGCCTGATAGTGGATCAGGCGTTGGGCTGTCGTTCGAGGAATAGGGATTAATTGATATAGTAACCACTAACCCGCCAAGCGCCCTCTTCTAAATGCGGCGTAATGGTTTCAGTAATTTGCGGTTTGTTTTCAAACCGGGTCTGGAACGTAAACACGGCATAATCCCCAATTGGCGCGCCGGGCATGGACGTTTCACGGATGACACGGACTCGCCGCCGCGATTCAACCGCACCAAAATCACGCCGGGCAGCATTGATCGTGCGGGCCAGCATATTCGACGAGAGTGGCACCTGCAGTATGGTGGAAGAGGCTTCCCAAGCTTGCTCAAACTGGCCGCTATCGATGGCTTCCAGCCACGCCAGCACCGCCGCTTCAGCCTCATCGGTGTGCGAATGCGCGCTCGTAGAAAAAACGAACAGCAGGATAGCGGTGATAAGCGGCATTAATTTTGGCATGGCTAACTCTTTGGCGTTTCAAGGCAATCGTGCGTCTTAAGTAACTATCGGACGCGCGCGCTTTTTCTTTAGCGTTACCGCTGACTATCGCCAAGGCTTCTCAAACTTCTGCCGCTCGTTTACTATGCGCCACCCAACCTCATCAGCCCCACCTTTAGGCGATCATGTCCGTCAACGCACTCTATACCGACCTATCCGGCTACTACGATTTGATGTGTGTCGATATCGACTACCAATCGCAAAGCAACGCCGTTCGACGGCTGCATCAGCTTTTCGGTAACGACGGCACCACTCATCTGGACCTCGCCTGCGGCACCGGCCCCCACGTGCGCCACTTTATTGATTTTGGCTACGCCAGCGCCGGGTTAGATATCAACCAGCCGATGCTGGATATCGCCGCCAAGCGCTGCCCAGAAGCACACTTTTCGTTGCAGGATATGAGTAGCTTTGACGTCAGCGAGCCGCTGGATTTAATCACCTGTTTTTTATACTCGATTCATTACAGCGACGGGATCGAGAAGCTAGAGGGATGTATTTCAAGCGCGCATCGTGCGCTCAAGCCTGGCGGCATTTTTTGTTTTAACGCAGTCGATAAAGACAAAATCGATAACGGTTTATCGGTTAAACACAGCGCCAAACAAGCAGACGATTTATTCACGTTCCGCTCCGGCTGGTACTACAGTGGGCAGGGTGAAAAGCAGTCGCTTAGGCTAAGCATCGAGAAAACCAGCGCAGATGAAAAGCAGGTTTGGAATGACGAGCACCCTATGGTGGCAGTGAGTTTTAATGAGCTCATCGCCCTGCTGACGCCTTACTTCGAGGTGCACGTGTTTGAGCATAACTACGAGACGATTACCCCGTGGGATAACGTCTCGGGCAATGCGCTTTTTGTGTGCGTGAAGCGTTGAGCCTGTAGAAAAACCCCGCTGACGGCTAAGTTTTGGTAGGATCGAGA
>OJBX01000062.1_pt1 | contig 94656 bp, 80 predicted proteins | sample 1590751 | NCBI WGS metagenome assembly OJBX01 (sample SAMN05416780, study PRJEB24817) | seawater metagenome | isolation source: Sea water | place: Canada:Atlantic | collected 2013-07
AAGCCCTTTTAAACTCTCGCTGAGTCATCACTTATTAACGTGGAATGGTATAATACGACTGGACAGCGAATAACACCCACAAAAAGGCCGCTCTTAGCGGCCTTTAATCTTTGTCACAGCATTTAACTATCGTGCTGGGGTATCATCCGTGATCGGTACAGCGTTCGTGTCACTGTCTAGCTTTTCATTCGCCTGACGCACCCCTTTTGCATAATCAGGGTGTACCTTTTCAAGTACCGCATACCAACGTTCTTTAACTGCCGATGAGCATGGCCCCATTGCTGCGGCGTAATTTTCATATAGGCGCTGTTTTTGCTCAGCGTCAAACATTTCATACAAAGCGCGTGGCTGAACGTAATCTGCATCACTTTCGAGTTGGTCGTATCGCGCTGCATCACCGTCGATGCGCAGTGGTGGTTCTTCTACACTGGCATCAGCGACTGGTCCGTTATGTTGATTCGGCTCGTAATAAGCATCTGGGTTGCCAAAATCATTAGTGAAAAAACGCATCGCGCCATCTTTATGATAATGCTGCACGTTAGATGCTTTCGCCGCATTCGCAGGCAAAGCTTCATAGTGCGTTCCTAAACGATAGCGGTGTGCATCAGCGTAGGAAAAGACCCGCGCTTGCAGCATTTTATCTGGGCTGTATCCAATTCCAGGAACAACGTTAGATGGACTATAAGCAGCATTCTCTACCATTTGAAAATAGTTTTCAGGGTTCTCGTTCATCTCTAGCTCCCCCACTTCAATCAGCGGGAAGTCACCATGAGGCCAAATTTTGGTAATATCAAACGGATTAAACGGCTGATTTTCTGCGTCTAACTCAGGCATGACCTGGATGTACATGGTCCATTTCGGAAAGTTGCCTTCTTCTATCGCGTTGTACAAATCTTCTTGATAAGCCTCGCGGGTTTTACCGGTCAGAGCTTCGGCCTCTGCATTAGTATAATGCTTATGTCCCTGCTGCGTTTTAAAGTGGAATTTCACCCAATGGCGTTCACCATCTTTGTTCCACATACTAAACGTATGGCTACCATAGCCATTCATGTACATAGGGTTGACTGGGATCCCGCGATCTGACATTAGAATGGTCACTTGGTGCACACATTCCGGTTGTGCTGCCCAGAAATCAAACATAGCCTCGGGAGACCTCAAGTTTGTTTTTGGGTGCCTTTTCTGAGTGCGAATAAAGTCAGGGAACTTAAAGCCGTCTCGTATAAAGAACACTGGCGTATTGTTCCCTACCATGTCCCAATTACCTTCTTCGGTATAAAACTTAAGGCTAAAGCCGCGCACATCACGTTCTGTATCTGCCGCCCCTGACTCACCGGCCACCGTTGACCAACGGCTGAGCACTTCAGTTGTTTTTCCAATTTGTGAGAATAATTTAGCGCAGGAATATTGACTGATGTCATGGGTAACTGTGAATTTTCCTTTTAATCCCCAGCCCTTTGCGTGCACGGCGCGCTCTGGAATGCGCTCGCGATTTTGATGAGCAAGTTTTTCTATCAATTGGTAATCAGTAAGCAGTAATGGCCCCCGCTCTCCGGCTGATTTCGAGGTTTGATTGGAAGGCACTGGTGCACCTGCACTGGTGGTTAATCTAGGCTTATCTGTCATTCGCTTATCTCCATTGCTTCATTTGAAAACGCTACGTGCATATAAATCGCTACGTTTATTTACAACCGCTACATTTATTTACAACCGCTACGCATTACGCAGGTCAGTCGCTTGTTATGAACAATAGTAGCAGTAATACCTAATGAAAGAACAAAGAGGAAATTAGATAGGCTTAATCAAGTGATTCTATTAAGCCATGCAGACCCTAGCGTTACCTTGATTTTCTTTACCTCTCAAGGCATCCTCCGCACGGGAAATAATATGTTGTAGCATGCTGTCTTCTTTTTCTAGTTCAGTGACACCTATGCTTACCGATACATGAATACCATTTGGAACATCATGAACTTGCATATCATTAAAAAATGCGCGTATTTTGTTGGCTAAGCATAAAGCTTGTGCTGCTGACGTTTTTGGTAATAGCAGCACGAACTTGTCATCAGCAACGCGCCCGAGATAATCTGATTCTCGAGAGATGGTTAATAGCCCTTGGGCCACATGAGATAACACATCTTCAGCGACGTCATGCCCCTGGTGAGTAAGTATTCGTGAAAAGCGGTCTATATCGAAAGCCAATATACTCATTGTCTCGTTATGTCTGCGCGCAGTAGCAATAAGTTTAGATGCAGATAATTCAAATGCTTTGCGATTAAACATTGGATTAGTTTGCTCTGAATTAACATTTAGAATTTTAGAAATAGCCAAATTTTTCCGCTGTTTTTTGGCATTCAATATGATGACGATGAAGCCAATCACCATAATAGCCACGATAAGCCAGAACACCACAAACTGAGTTAGTTTTAATGTGCTCATTCTTTCGTTGTCTTGACTTTCGTACTCGTAAGCCACCTCGTTTAGGCTATTTAGTAACGGCGTATATGCCATTTCCATTAACGCTTTTGCATCCAATTTAGTATCGCCTTGCTTAACCTGTAAGTTTAACGCGTAATAAATTTGTTCTCCAAATGCATTAAGCTGATCACTTACATTATTATCTGAGGTAAAATATAGCGCTTGTAGCTCGGGCGACAAAGGCGAGGCTAACCCATTTTTCAGTGCGCTATAGTGTGGTTCGAGTAATAGTTGATGATTGGCCTGCATTGTTCCTAACGCTTGCAAGCTGGTTTGCTTAGCAGCAATATCTTCACTGTATAAGTATGCGGTGGCAAATAGACTGGCACGTTGCAACAGCATTCGCTGTTGCCCGCTAATATTAGCCTCCTGCGCGACGTTGGCTTGTGCTTGGATCACTTTTTCCAACGTTATGTGCACGAAAATGGCCAACAATCCGCCAAGTAATAAATAAACGATGCTTGTGAGCATAGCTCCTTGTATACAACCAGGTCGATTATATTTAGTAAAGATTGCCGCCATGCTCTTACGCCTCTAAGTTGTGTTCGCGTTTAATGGAAGTGGTAGCTCACGCCTAAGGTAATTAAATCCACATCGTCGCTTTCAAGGTAGTATCTCTCCCATTCCACATTTACTTGAAAACGCTTTGATAAACGGTAATTCGCACCGAGACCTATGTATAGGTCGATGCCGTCCTCACCATCTAATGCAGGCAATGGCGTGTCGCTGAATACCTCTCTAGAGTCATACTCGCTTTCCCACACATACAGCCCTGCGCGCGCATTTACAAACCAGTCTTGATGCCGCCAAAATTGATAATTTAAGCTGGCGGTAAACCCCTCTACCGAATCAGGATGGATTGCTCTAGCGAGATCAAGAAATTTCTCTGGCTCAGTGGTGGTCGTCGTAAATGCGGTACTCACCTCGCCTAAATCCGTATACCCGAACTCTAAGCTGAATTTCTCACTCAAAGATGTGCCCACTCCCAATTTAAAGGCGCTTCGAGAGTCGTCCACATCAATGTCATATACTTCAAAGCCAATGTTTTGCGCTTCGTTATAGATATTTTGTTCTGAACTCGCTCCTGACGCATAGCCTAAACTCGCTTGTACATACCAGTTTTCAAACAAACAATCTTCGTCAACCACACACAGTGATTTCGATGCGAGTAACGGAAGCTGGGACTCATCCTGTACTGAATTCGCGGTCTGCGCCCAAGCCGCTTGCCCTAACGCCAGCGACAACCCTAGGCCTAACCCTGCTTTAATACACTTCATGTCATAGTTCCCCACGGGTAAATACATTTCTTTGATACCCTCTTGCAGCGCCTGCTAGCGCCAAGAGAAGCAACATCCAACCAAATGTTCCGCCCCCCCCGCCACCGGAGTTTTCAATACGCACCTCGGCGGGGTTAACGGTAATCACTAATTGCGCTTCAGCTAACGCGCCATCAGCGTCATTAATGCCATAACGTATAACATCTGTTCCCGCATAACCTTTGTTTGGTGTATAGGTTAATGTGGAATCGTTATTAACCACCACAGTGCCATTTTGCGCAGTCGCACTAACAATAAATAACACCTCACCATCTGGGTCAGAATCATTGCTTAGTACGTCGACCGTGACACTTTGGTTAACGGTCATACTGACACTATCGTCCTGTGCAATGGGAGCCTTATTGGTGATGACCCCAAGTCGAACAACGCCTAAGGCCGTTCCACCGTTGCCGTCACTAATACCGTAGCGGATAATATCTTCCCCTACAAAACCGTCTCTAGGCGTATAAATTATGCTTGTCGCGGTAAAGGTAACTTCGCCAAAGGCAGCATTAGCTGAAGTAACTGTTAGCGTATCTCCGTCAGCATCAATGTCATTATCTAACACCGAGATTTCAATACTGGTATCGATTAACAGCTCTGCTTCATCGTCGGTTGCCACAGGCAGTTCGTTTTGCCCAACACCCATAACCGCCACGCCGCCTGGGTCAACGATTGTGCCGTTAGCAATACCGTCGGCATCATTAGGGCCGCCATCGACAATCTGAATCTGAACGCACCAATCACCTTCATTTAGCCCCGGCTGCCAAATATCACCGCCAGGAGGTGGGCAGAAGCCAGGTTCACCTTTTGTCGACCAAACGCGATTCAATTCTGACTCAGCAAACAGGAACCAACCCGTTGAGACATAGAACTTGCGATACACCGCATTTTGCGGAACTGGGCGAATTTGCGGCATAACAATCTTGTATGCTTGACCAACATCAGGCAGTCCGTAAGCAATAAAGTCGAAGATGCCTCCAATATTGGTTGCGTCTGGGTCAGGAATTAACTCAGAATCAAGCTCAATATCTTCGTCTAATATTTTCGCGCCCCCTTCAATCGCATCAATCGCGAAGTTACCTAAGCGCAAACATACGCCAGGGTCGCCTTCGACCAAGTAGCCATTGGTGAACGCCTCTTCCTCTGGCAGTACGTTACATTCAGGAATAGCATCTAAGTAGTCTGGAATGCCGTCTCTATCACTGTCATCAAGCCCTTCTTGATCATCAGGAATACCATCACCATCAGAATCAACCGATGTCAGCACAGGGAATGCGTCCACAACTTCTAGATAGATAATTTCTGCATCACCAAAGTTGGGCGCGTCACTGTCAGTTATGCGCAAGCTAATGCGGTAAATACCAACTGGAACATTTGCAGGGTCAAAGGTAAAGGTATCTAGGTTACTGTCTTCATCAAACAATACCTGCTCTACGTTTTCCCATTCAAAGTCATATTCGTTATCTGCATCAGGGTGGGTAATATCACTAAATACAGTGGCTAAACCGCCATTTTTAGCAATTAAAATCGTGTTGTTGCCACCTTGTTTTGCAAATAAGGCCACATCTGGATTCACGTTATCTTCACGAATGGAGATGACATGCTCAAACTTGTTGCCGCGATTGATACTAGGGTCAAGTGTTACAATAACGGTTTCGATGCCTTCAATATCATCATCACTGAATGACTCAAAGGTAATGTAAGCATCACTGCCTGACTCAAAAACGAGTACCCCATCGACCAGATTATGATCACTGCCATCGGCCGTGCCTGACACGCTGTATGGCACCTCTAAAGGATAAACAGGAGATGTACCGTTTAAATGAACACCGATTGTGATTTGACGACCTTCTAGCACACTTTGGTCTTTTTCAATTGACACCAGCGGTCTTACGCGCACGAACTGACTGGCAATTCGTTGACGACCTTCGCTATCTTCAGCCAACCAGAATGCGGTATTCACTCCAGGCTCGTAGAACGTCACCCCATCCACCAAGGATACAGGTAGAGGATTGCCGAAACGATCCACAGCCGACGCTACACCAAGGTCCACTTTAGTAAACAAGGCAGTTGCATCGATGAATACGTCTTCAGGTACTTCTATAACCGGAAGTAGCTCCACACCATCAGGGGTGACAGTCACCACCGCACGGGCATTTGAAGCTAATCCCTCAGTATCTTCGATGCTGTACTCGATGATCGCATTTCCAATAAAACCATCGACAGGCGTATAAGTAAGGGTGCTGTCGGTGTAATTAACTTCACCGATGGTGGCCGTAGCCCCCACAATACGTAATGTATCGCCGTCAGAGTCAGTGTCATTTGCTAGTACGTCTAATACTGCAGGTTCGAAACTGGTAAAGGTGAATACATCGTCTACCGCCAGAGGAGCGTCATTCTCACCTTGCACTTCAATAGTCACGGTTGCGATGTTTGAGTCCAATTGACCATCGTTAGCTTGATACGTGAAGGTCACCTCACCGGTAAAGTTTTCTGGTGGGTTGTAGATTACATTTGGCATATCACCTATTAATTCACCGTTAGGTAGCGTTAACAGGGTGTAGGTTAATGTATCACCTTCGGCATCGGTGCCAACCAAACTAAGTGGTAAGCTGCCATCTTCCTGCACAGAAACAACCAAATCGGTTAGTACGGGTGCAATATTCGGGTTAATCACCACCACTGGAACAACAATACAGGTCACAGCATCGTTTGTATCAGAGACACACACGTTCACCTCTGCCGTTCCTACAAAGCCTTCATTAGCGACAAACGTGATACTACCGTTTGAATTAATTTGCACTGTTCCATTTGCGCTACCCGCTGATGTAATACTCATCGGATCTTTATCGGCATCATCAAAATTGGATAATATGTCGATATCTACTGGCGCAACCAACTCAGTAGATGCTCTCAATGTTGTTCGATCTGAAGTCAACTGAGGTGCATCGTTAACCGAAGTAACGGTCAAATCAACTGTGCTGCTGGCTGTACCGCCATTTCCATCGCTCACTGTATAGCTGATCGTCACCGGGCCGAAGTAATGTGCCGGCGGTGTGAACACGAGGTTACCGTCACTACCCACACTCACAGCGCCTACGGAAGCGCTGACTGAGGCAATACTCAGCACATCGCCATCGATGTCAGAATCATTACTTAGTACGTCTAAGTTCAGTGTCTCGTCTTCATCGATTGTGGCGGTTTCGCCGTTAACCACAGGCGTATCATTCACACTTGCCACTGTGATGGTTGATGTCGCATTCGCAGTACCGCCATTTCCATCAGTGATACTGTAATTAATAGTGACGTTACCGTTAAAATTATCCACAGGCGTGTACAAATATGTATTGTTTCCATTGGCAGTGAGGCTGCCTACATCCACCGAAATTTGTGAAATGTTTAGGTTATCGTTTTCAACGTCCACATCATTATTCAATACTGAGATTGTCACTGTTTGGTCTTCAGAGGTGCCGTAACTGTCGCTGTTAGCAACAGGAGCATCATTTACTGACGTGACTGTTAGCGAAATACTCGCATCATCTGAACCACCATTACCGTCGCTGACAGTATAGCTAATAGTGACTGGGCCGAAGTAATCTGCAGGAGGCGTGTAAATCACATTACCATTGCTCGCGACCGATGCTGAGCCAACAGATGCACTAACCGAAGCAACGCTCAATGTATCGCCATCCACATCAGAATCATTGCTTAATACGTTTAGATTAAGCGTATTATCTTCGGCAATCGTCGCTGTTTCTCCTGTCGCGACAGGCAAATCGTTTACATTTTGCACATCAACTGAAACGGTTGTGCTGTCGAACAGTCCTGTTCCATCAGCCACTGTGTAGCTAATAACAGCAGGACCATTAAAGTCACCGGGTGGTACATATACAATGTCGCCATCGCCGTTGACACTTACACTGCCAAAATCAACTGAAACACTATCAATCGTTAAGGTATCGTTATCCACGTCGATGTCATTCGCTAATGCAGAGAAGGTCAATATTGTATCTTCAGCAACACTTGTTTGGTCAGCTATAGCAACTGGGGCATCTGGCGTGCCTGCCACTGTGAAGCTAACAGAACCCACATCTGTGCCGCCAGCGCCGTCCGAAACGATAAAGTTAACCGTTTCAGTGCCAAAGAAGTCCGCTGCAGGCTGATACTCAATACTTGTACCATTTGCAGAAACACTGGCAACACCGTTGCCGGAAGTTGAGGTAACAGAGGCTACACTAATGGTTTGCCCAACATCTGCATCTGTATCATTTGAAACCACATTAAACGCTGCACTTGCGTCATCTTCAGTGATATTAAAAGCGTCAGGGCTGGTAACAGGTAGCTGATTTAGCAAGGTTAGGGTCACATTTTGTGCACTTAATGTTTGGCGTTGTCCTAGGCCATCTCGGTAACTAAATGCTGCCTGAGCGGCGAAATCTTCACTACTTTGCGTAGGAATAATAGCGTCACTATCAAGGGTTAACGTCAGAATGAATTGCTCATCATTCACATCATTATCAGAATTGATGAGTCCGCCCAACGCTAGATTTACAGCCTGCCCATTGAGTTGTATTTGACTATCAACATTGGTTGATAGGTCACTTGTCGTACTGTTAATTTGACCAGGATCGTTACCAGCACTCAAGCCTGTATCGTACACACGTGTCAACGTAGCTGAGTTAGCCAAATACGCTAATCCTTCTGGAAGCACTAAGGAAAAGTTTGATTCGTTAGTGCTGCCAGCGGGGATCACCATGCTAATAGCAAGCTCTAAGGTCTCACCCTGAACAAACTCAGCATTGTCTGTATTTAGATCTGATGTATCTATAAGGGTAAAAGTAGGAACCGTATATAAATTGCTCCCCCCGCTGATTGTTACTAGAGTCGGGTTAGTACCATCATCGCTTAGCGCATTATCGTCAGAACCTAAATCAGTGAAGTTATCGCCCCCTACGGTTGCTTGCCCCTCCAGCACGGTGCCATCAGAAACATCATCAACGATGAAAGCAAAGCTGCCGGTAACAATATTACCTGGTGCGATATCTCCTACATTTGCTAAATAAGGCTCGTCAGTCACAATAATCCCTTGGCTGACCAAAGCACTGTTTGCAATAAGTTGTGTGTCGGCTGGCAATGCCTGATTAATTTGAACGCCTTCAGCGTTGGCAGACCCCTGATTCAATACGCTCAAATTAACTTTCACCGTATCACCTTGGTCAATTTGACCGTTGCCATTTTGGTCGCTTAAAAGCTCCCAAGTTTGGCTAAATTGGAGGTCAGGCTCGCCCGCTTGATTATCTACAATCGCAACATTCAGTGCTTGGTAACCATCAAGCTGAACACCGTTGCTGTCTGTTAATTGCGTGCTTGTTTGATCACTTGAATGTGAACCTTGTAGTGTGATGACTTCATCATCAGTTCCGCCGTTATTATCGACTAGGGGTGAGTCAACCGTTACAGATAGCGTTACGACAACACTGTCGTTAGCAGCAAGAGAGACGATGTCAGCACTAATGTTGTCACTCACGACACCGGCGGTGTTTGCTCCCTCGATTTGGATCGAGTTGGCAACATAGGACAAACCATCAGGCAAAGAGTCGCTTAAATTTATGTTGTCCAGTGTTGTAGTTCCTGAATTACTTATGACGTAAGTCATTAATAATTCATCACCAACAGATATAGCATTGTCACTATCATTATCACTGCTCAGTTGCGCCGCTTGCGAAACGTACAAATTCGTTACGTCCTCACTTGGCTCTCCCACTCGCAATGTAGTTGGCTGATCACCGTTGGCATCATTAGCATCTGCATCGGTCAATTCAGCCACTGTATTAGCTGAATCAACAACACCTTGCGCTGAGATAACCGTACCGGGAATCACATTGCCATTAACGGTTACTTCAAATGAGATAGTAGCGGCTTCATTCGCTGTTAAATCCCCTATATCAACCGAAATACCCGAAGTGTCATCCGCGGTGCCTGCATCTGTAGTAACAGAGTTGACAACATACGTGGTATTTGCCGGTATACTTTCGTCAAATGTTACTTGAGTTGCATCAGTACCATTGTTAGTTATGTTCACGGTATACAGCAGGGTATCACCTGGGTCCGCGAAGCCATTACCATTGATATCATTTTGCAAAACGACACCCTGCTCTGCAGAGATAAAGTTAGCATCATCGCTGACCACAGACTTATCTGTTGTAAAGGCGTAGGTTCGCTCATCTGCATTGACGCCCGCTGCGCTGGAATACACACCATTATTGATTGAGACCACTAAGGGTTCCCCAATATCGACGTCGTTGTCTACTCGCGCATCAAAGGTAAACGTTTCTGCGCCATCCACTACCGCGATAGTGCCAAAATCAACCTCGAGATTTGTTGGATCTGAAACATCTACACTTTGCCCCATGAAACTACCATCGACATAGGTTAAACCGGCAGGTATCGCTACCTCTAAACTGGTTTCAAAGGCATTGGTACGATTCATTTGCGAAGTGGCAGTAAAGGTATAAGTCACAATGTCACCAAGCGTAACTGATTCTCTATTAGACGTTAGAGATACAGATAAAGCAGGCTCTACAATGTCAATATCGAGTGTGCTAGGGCCTGCAGTCGCCCCCCCACCAGCAACGTTAACCGAGTTTTGCAATGTAACACCGTTAGCATTGCTTACGTCATCAATAACAGTCGCTACAATGCTGACGATAAAACTGTCATTACTATTGTCTGCATCTGCTATGTTACTTACCGTTCCTAGGTCGATCGTTACTAGGTTATTGCCATCGACTGAACCACTGGCATCCCCTGTAACGCTTATATGACTACCCGCGCTTATCGAACTAGATTCAAAACGTAAGCCGTCAGGCAATTCATTGCTGATGATCACATTTGCTATATCACCCTCAATAACATCTACACGTAAATCTATGGTCACTGTATCGCCAATAGTCACATCATTAGTCGTGTGCACAGAGTTGAGTGAAGACTGTACTGCCAAGGTATTTGCTACGGTTAACTCACTGCTCGCTAACTCGTTGTAGTTATTCAGTAACGTATCGCTATCATCATCACTATTTACGCTTGAGCCGTCGCGGCCTTGGTCATTGGGCTGGCTTGAATAACTAGCACTGAAATCGTTACCCAAAACGTCTCCTGCGGCGGCGTTATTACTAACGACGACATCATAGGTTAACGTGAGAACGCCACTTGGGGGGAAGTCAACTGTAGCCAACTCTAACGTATCGCCAGCAGCGTTGGTTTCAACTTGGCTAAGGTTAGCATCCGTTACAGGGGTGTTACTTGATTCAAGAACAACAAGATCCGAGGTGTTTGTAAGCACAATATTGCTAAAAGCATTCCCGCTACCAGTACCATCGGGCGCACCAAGTAATCCAGCGTCAATTAAGCTCGCTAAATCAACCGAATATGCTGTTGCATCAGTTGATGTATTCGTGATGACCGTCTGATATGAAATTGTGTCTCCAGCATCACTGCCTGTTGCTCCGGCGGTAATGGTCTGTTGAATGTCTAAGTTCGCTTCTATTACGGTTACGGTTTCCAGCGCACTAGGTATGGGTGTACTTGCGCCGTCATAACCCAACTCAGCCTTAGCTTCTAACGTCGTGCCGTTTTGATTATCCAGAATATTATCAACCACAACATCAACATCTATGGTGATGACTTGAGACGTGCTGGCGCTGTTGGTGATGGTTCCAAAATCTAACACCAACGGATTCGTGGTAGTCGCAGGAGTGGTACTAGGTGAATTAGTCGCACTAAAATCGTTATCAGGCAAGGTGATGCTGATTGGTGCCCCACTGTATGTCAAACCATCTGGTAAGTTTAATGAATATTCGAAATTATCGGTTGAGCCAGTAGGAATGCTGAAGGTAGCAGTCATGGTAACTGTCTCACCTATATGCGCATTTTCACTGGAAGTCACTAAAGAAACGGTAGGTGCGCCAGACGTAATCACTTCACTGGTCATTACCGTCAAATCATTTACGGCCTGACCAGAGTCATTATTTGTTTGAGTGCCATTACGCTCGCCCGTGTCTGAGCCTGGAGTTCCAGGAGTAACATCGCCAGTACCATTGTTACTTGGCAAGCTTGTCACGCTTACTGTTGCAGTATTGCTAACCTCTTCTTCAAAACCAATTGCGGGGTCGACTTGCGCAGTAAATACTACCTCAACTGACTCTCCTGGTGCGATATAGCGCTCTGAAGCAGCTAAACAACTACTATCGACAGTAAGATTATTGCCACTGAAGCTCGCACAGGTGGCAATGTCTACATCGCCACGAGATAATGTTGCACTGCTAATGGCTGGCGATTGCAAACGTATAGGCAGTGTATCTTCGATTAGCCACTCCCAACCACGTGTCACATTTGTTCCACCAGTGTTGGTCGCCGTTAAGGTGTATGTCACCGTATCGCCGCCATCGACACTGTCAGGTGTGGCAACATGAGTAAGTGCGATATTCGGTAGAGCCACCTTTGAAGATGCTTGCGTTGAATCAGCTTGTGCAGCGTTTGCTTGATTATTGTAATGCACGCGGCCGGTTAGGGTTTTAGTGTCTGCGCGATTATTATCCGTGGTATTGAGGATTAACGCATCAAAGGTAACGATCACTTTTTCAGCATTTGCGTCATTATCGGCATTCGTTACACTACCAAGATCAAATGCTAAAACCTGACTAGTAAACGTTGGGGTAATGCTGGTATTCGAACTATTAAGTGCTCCACTATTACTGCCAGTAAGGCTTGTATCAAATTCCCCTCTTACCAAAGCGGTATTCGTTAAATACTGAAATCCATCGGGTAATGTCACTTCAACAATAGAGTTACTACCCGTTTCATTAGTAACGCCTTCAGGTAAGGTAACCTCGAATTCGTAGGTCGCAATCTCACCTATAGCAAACTCTACTGTGCCTGAGTCTGCGGTCCACGCTTCACTAGAAGCAATAAGGGAAATAGAATCGGCAGTTGGGTTGGCAGTACTGACATTGCTACTACCGGAATTTGAACTGTCTCGCTCAACAGCCGTATCACCATCTTGACTATCGCCCGTTGACGAGGCATCCACACTAAACGTTGCCCCGCTTTGTACATCATCTTTAACTACTGCTGTGTACGTGAAGGTAACACTATCTCCGGCAGCTAAGCTTCCTGAGTCTAATGTGTAGGTAACGTTCGGGCTTGAATAAGCATAGGTATAGCCCGCTGCGGTAGAAATTTGTGCAGGGGTGGTCAAATCAAAAATATCTGAATTAACTGCGCTCGACACCACGACATCATAAGCTGGGGCGGTACCGGTGTTTTGCACAGTGACGGTTGTGGTTACTGTGTCCCCAGCTTGTAGGTTACTAGCAGGGCTAGCGGAAGTCGATGTAACTAAAACATGCTCGGTAAAATTACGCGCAACAGCAGAGGTGACGTTACTCCCCGTTTTTCCTGTGTATTCAAGGCTACTATTAATACGCTTATTTTGTCCTGCTGTAGTGGCACTATTGGCAGCATCATCTTCTACTAATGCCTGAACCGTAAAGGTAAAGGTATTATTGCTGTCGTTGTTATCTTCGGTCACGGTAGTGGTTGCAGGGTTATCAAATGCAACATTAATTGTTTGACGAGAGGCAACCGTTCCTGAGGTAGAGACCGTTGGTGCCGTATCTACAGTCCCTGCGAACCCTGTGGTATTGACGCTAGTGCTAGAAGCGACATAGGAAAGCCCTGCTGGTAGCCTAAGTGCTAAAGAAAGATCAGGCGTTTGGCCTTCAGGTAAAGTGACACTTGTTAAATAGGTAACGGTATCACCCACAACAAAATTACTGCCGTCGCCGTTAGGTGAAATGGAATCAATCGTTGTACTGATTACCGGTCCATCAACAACCAGGTCAGTTGTCGCCACTTCTGTTGGGAAAGCCGTCGCATTAGAATTGCTCGCCCACACTGTATTAGTGACTGACTCTATTTCTTGACGAGGGGTGACATTTTCTGCCACCGTGCGCGTATAAGTAATCACCACTACACTGCCTGCCGGAACAGGAGCATCTAGTTTAAAATCACCGCCCGCTAACGTGCCTGAGTAGGCTGTCGTAACGTTACCGTCTACGGTCACCTGAGTTAATACCGCATCATCAAGGCCTGTTGCGGCGGGGGAAGACGCAGTGACATCATAAGCTGGTGCCCCGCCATCATTGGTAATAGTAAGGGTATAGCCGATAACATCACCTGCATCTACAATGTCATCCACTATGTCGTCTGTAAACACAACAGACAACTCAGGAGCACGTACGGTTAGCGAACGGCCTTTTAGACTAACAGCTTGACCATTTTGCGTGCTACTTGTTGCCCCCTGAAATAAATTCGTTAGCACCAAACCATCTGCAAACGGTTCATCCGACACTGTCACTGTGACGTCCACCGCAATCGTTTCAGTTTCAGTACTGCTTAGGTTAGGCCATTCAATACGCAATACATTTGAACCGCCATCAGCGGTAATGCTAGTAGGGGTTAAATTTGCAGTATCTGTGCTGGCCAACACGATATCAACGCCAAAAGACAGGTTAATATCAGCCACGTCAAAAATAGGCAGTGGGAAATAATCTTCAAACACGATGTCGCTAGTATCCCCCGATGGGATATCCATTGATAATCTAAAGGTTACCTGTGATTGCGGGGCATATTCAGTTTGCGGGTTCAAAATGACTTTCGAGGTGGAAATAGTTTGTACTGCTACAGAGTCGCTGGAGCCATCAGTACACGCAGTAGCACCGGCTATTAGTCCGTATTCTGCACTAGTGCTAGTCGCTAAGCTGTCATTTGCTAATACCGGATTTCCTGTTGAGCCATATGTTTGGTCCACACTTACTGTGTAGACAATAGTGATTTCCGTACCCCCAGCTAAATCTCCTGTTTCTGAATGAATGTCGTACTCAACCGTGGTAGTGCTATCACCATTTACAGTTACCGTAGGAGTGATAGAAACATTCCCACTTATTGTCATTGCGTTATGGGTGCTGAACGTCAAACCATCAGCGAGGGTATCGGTAACGGTAAGCGCGTTAGCCGTCTCATAATCAGATAACTGAATACGATTGGTGACCGTAAATGTGTCTCCTGGAACAAGGATTTCTTTAGAATGCGCTTGTTGAATAGCTAAGTGCTTAGCGGTAAATGTACTATCCTGCGCCGCTTGCGTTAAAGATGTCCCTGCAGGAAACTGACTATCAAAAGTACTTGAGTGGGTAATAGGTAACACGGCACAAGTCGCACCGTTTAACACATCACCCACATAAACAGAATAATTAAGTGTTGCATCGGTTTGTGAGGCACTACCTGCAATATTCGTACAGCTGCCTTGCACCTGACCATTAACTTCATCAGCTGCGGGCTCGCTGCTGATTGCACAACCATTGCCACCATTAAACGTAGCCGATGCAACAAAGGCTGATGAAGCACTTAAATTATCGATTATTTGCGGAGCAGTCAGTGTTTTTCCGTTCGCCACATCTATGACATGATTAAATGCAACTTCAAACCTTGCGCCTGGCACGCGTTCTGACTCAGATGCATTGTTCGTCACCTCATAATTAACAACGGTAGGTGTAATATTCGCATTAACACTAGCCCCTTCAATGGGTCCATTGTCACCCGTCGCTGTATCACCAAACTCATACACGGGTTGCAATGCGAGTGACAGTGGCACACCGATATCTGCCGAACTATTCGCTGTGATACAAATTTCGCTGGTAAGTGCAGGGCCACCGGCAACCACAGAACCAGCAGGTAATGAAAAGACCACTAACGAGTCACCTTGAGTTCCCGTTACATCAGACTCTATTTTGGGGTCCTCTAGGGTGTTATTCGCACCAAAAACACCTACATTCGTGACATTGACGCTGCTGCCAAACACGGAAACTGAGTCGAGTGTTATCTCAGTATCAATAAATGCCCTTAAATAGGGGCCATAGCCAGTTGTGCCAGCATTGCTAAAGTTTGCATCAAAGCAGACTTGTTCTCCTGAAAACACCTCTGCAGGTAATGTATTTGTTGTAGAGGGCGTTGCTCCGTATGCTTGAAAAGCAACAAAAGATACCGTAAATAAACTGGCTCGAAAAAACTGACGCATGGTGGTTCTTCATTTTGGCTAAAAATACAGTGAAATCTTAGCTTTACGAACACCCGTTAAAAATTGAACTTTTGGTTATTCAACTTTAGTGTAAGAAAAACTGACACCACGCGGTCTACTTGATATACAGCCATATCTGTCATTTTCGAACGCTGGTTCTATGCACAAAAAAAGGAAAATAAAATTGCCAAGCCTAAATTTTTATCGCGTAATGTGCTTAATCTTTCAACAAGAGAGTAGTACGTGCGAATAAAACACTGTTTTACCTTAACTATTTCAAGTTCAGCATGTCTGTTATTGTTTGGCTGCGGTGGTGGAGGAAGTGAGTCATCTTCAATAACGCCTGTAGCGCCAACCCCTCAAGCGGATGAGCGCTGGACACGAGGCCTGTTCGAAGATGCATCTTTATATAAAGATCGTTGCGTTGCCCCCAGAAGTGGCGTGAGTGAGATCACGGGTGAAATGTATACCGACACAGCCGGTGATTCCATGGATGAAAAGCTATGGTTGCGTTCATGGACCAACACCACCTACCTTTGGTATAACGAAGTCGATGATAATGACCCAGCAGACTTTTCAATACTAAGCTACTTTAATCAACTCAAAACCGATTTTCGTACAGATTCTGGGTCGTTTAAAGATAACTTCCATTTTTCCCAAAGTACCCAAGAGTACTTAACTCGAACACAGACCAGCACTTCATTTGGCTATGGAGTAAGTTGGGAATTTGTACAAGCCACAGCGCCCAGACGCATTATCGTGCGCTACACAGAGCCTGGGTCGCCAGCTGAACAAGCGGGTTTTGCACGAGGAGATGAACTAATAGCCCTAAATGATATCGACTTCATCAACACCGAAAACAGTGATGAAATTGATATGATTAATGAAATATTATTTCCATCAAACGCAGGAAGAGAAACCCAGTTCACTTTACGTAAAACAAGTGGAGAGCAATTAGATTATCAGCTTAGCGCACAAAGCGTAGCGATTTCCCCTGTGCATAATGCCAAGGTTATCAGCACAGAAAATGCTGAAATTGGTTATCTGCAGTTTAATAGCCACATTCAAAGCGCGCAGAGCCAATTGATTTCAGCATTCGAGCTATTCGATCAGAGCCGTATTCATGCTTTAGTACTCGATATGCGTTACAACGGTGGTGGTTTATTAGCCTTGGCTTCGCAACTTGCTTATATGATTACAGGCGCTGGTCAAACCGATGGCCTAACCTTCAATAAGCTCACATTCAATAATAAACACCCAAATATCAATCCCGTGACAGGAGGACAAGTTCAACCCACTTTATTTTACAGCCGTGAAATTGATTATGATCGAAACGTATTCACAAGTACTTCGTTACCAAGTCTAGGCTTAACGCGTGTTTATATCCTCACAAGTGCATCAACGTGTTCAGCCAGCGAGGCTTTGATTAATGGCCTCAGAGGTATCGACATTGATGTTGTGTTGTTGGGTGATACAACCTGTGGAAAGCCTTATGGCTTCTACCCAACCGACAACTGCGGCACCACCTACTTCACCATACAATTTCAAGGCAGTAATCAAAAAGGCTTTGGTGAATACGCAGATGGCTTCATTCCTACCCCGTCTCCGTTATTTGAAGCAGACGTGCAAGGTTGTCTAGTTGAAGATGATTTCAACCATGCTTTAGGCAATGTTAACGAAGGCATGCTGAGCGCAGCATTGAATCATTTGCAAACTGGAGAATGTCCCGTTCAAACTGCGGCTAAAAGCCCCATAATGCGCTTATCTGCAAACGATAGTCTGAAGATTCAAACCTCATCAAGTATCTTGGATGCGATCATACTTGAAAACGCGATTAACCAACCTATTAGTGAACCTAGTAATTAATACCAATTCATCGTTTTAGCAGTATTAGCTAAAGGTTAAATACAAAAAAGGCGCGACTCTTACGAGACGCGCCTTTTAGCTATGTATCTAAAACTTATTAAGCTTTAGTAACGATATCTACCAACATCCAGTTTTTGGACTTAGACATAGGACGACATTCACGTACTGTTACTACGTCGCCTGTGTTGCATTGGTTAGTCTCGTCATGAGCGTGTAGTTTAGTAGTACGCTTAATGAACTTACCATAAATTGGGTGTTTCACTTTACGTTCTACTGCAACAGTAATGGTTTTATCCATTTTGTTGCTGACCACACGACCTTGTACTGTACGACTTGATTGTTCAGTCATTATGCAGCAGCCTTTTGAGTCAGAATGGTTTTAACACGCGCAATACTGCGACGTACTTTACGAATTTGGTCAGTTTTTTCAAGCTGACCAGTACTCGCTTGCATACGTAGGTTAAATTGTTCACGAAGCAAGTTTAATAGCTCAGTGTTCAACTCTTCTACGCTTTTATCTTTCAGTTCTGTGGCTTTCATTACATCACCGTCCGAGTTACAAAGGTGGTTTTAAACGGCAGTTTTGACGCGGCCAATTCAAACGCTTCGCGAGCTACTGACTCTGGAACACCTTCCATTTCATATAGAACACGACCTGGTTGAATTTGGCAAACCCAGTATTCAACGTTACCTTTACCTTTACCTTGACGCACTTCTAGAGGCTTCTCAGTAATTGGCTTGTCAGGGAAAACTCGAATCCAAATTTTACCTTGACGCTTAACGGCACGTGTCATAGCACGACGAGCTGCTTCGATTTGGCGAGCAGTCATACGACCACGGCCAACGGATTTTAGTCCGAACGTTCCAAAACTCACACTGTCACCAGCGGCATAGCCACGGTTACGACCTTTGTGCATTTTACGGAACTTCATACGTTTAGGTTGTAACATAATTAGCCCTCACGCTTAGGTGAACGGCCTTTCTTCTTAGGCTGAGCTGGTTGCTCTTGCGTAAGAGGCAATCCGCCCAATACTTCACCTTTGAAGATCCAGACCTTCACGCCAATGATACCGTAAGTCGTGTTAGCTTCTGATGTTGCATAGTCGATGTCAGCACGGAAAGTGTGTAGTGGTACACGACCTTCACGATACCACTCGGCACGCGCAATCTCAGCACCGCCTAAACGGCCACTAACTTGAACTTTGATACCTTTGGCACCAATTCTCATCGCGTTTTGTACTGCGCGCTTCATAGCACGACGGAACATTACACGACGCTCTAACTGACTAGCAATGCTGTCAGCAACCAATTGACCGTCTAATTCAGGCTTACGTACTTCAGCGATGTTAATCTGAGCAGGCACGCCGGCCAACTTAGATACATGCTTACGTAGCTTCTCAACGTCTTCACCTTTCTTACCGATTACAACGCCAGGACGCGCAGTGTGAATAGTCACACGGATGCTTTTCGCTGGACGCTCAATAACGATCTTAGAAAGAGAAGCAGTTTTAAGTGCCTTCGTCAGATACTGACGTACCTGATGATCATTAAACAAGTTATCTGCATAATCTGCAGTATTAGCGTACCAGGTAGATGTCCATGGTTTGCTGATACCCAGGCGTATGCCTGTAGGATGTACCTTCTGTCCCATTATCTTCTCCTAGTTATCAGACACAACAACAGTGATGTGACTGCTACGCTTAAATATACGATCAGCACGGCCTTTAGCTCTTGGCTTGATACGCTTCATAGTTGGGCCTTCATCAACGAAAACTTTTGCGACAGTCAATTCATCGATGTCGGCGCCTTCGTTATGTTCAGCGTTCGCAATTGCTGACTCTAATACTTTCTTCATTAGATCGGCACTTTTCTTAGGGCTGTAAGCCAAAAGCTCAAGTGCTTTTTCAACATGTAAACCGCGAATTTGATCTGCAACCAAGCGTGCCTTTTGAGCTGAGGTACGGGCATGGCGATGTGTAGCTAATGCTTCCATATTTTATCCCCTATCTCTTAGCTTTCTTATCCGCGACATGGCCGCGGTAAGTACGCGTTGGCGCAAATTCGCCCAACTTATGGCCGACCATTTCGTCACTGACGAAAACTGGAACGTGCTGGCGACCGTTATGGACCGCAATGGTCAACCCAATCATATCTGGGATGATCATAGAACGACGAGACCAAGTTTTGATTGGTTTCTTGTCGTTCTTTTCCACTGCAGCCTCAACCTTCTTCAGCAAGTGTAGGTCTATAAATGGACCCTTCTTGAGAGAACGTGGCATGGTGAATCCTCGCTGTTACTTATTACGACGACGTACGATAAGTTTATCGGTACGCTTGTTACTACGGGTTTTCTTACCCTTAGTAGGAATACCCCAAGGTGATACTGGGTGACGACCGCCTGATGTGCGTCCTTCACCACCACCGTGTGGGTGATCTACCGGGTTCATGGCAACACCACGTACAGTTGGGCGGATACCGCGCCATCTGTTCGCACCGGCTTTACCAAGTGAACGTAGCATATGTTCTGCATTACCGATTTCACCAATAGTGGCACGGCAGTCTGCTAATACTCGACGAACTTCACCAGAACGTAGACGAAGAGTTACATAACCTTCGGCGCGCGCTAGGATTTGTGCGTACTGACCAGCAGAACGAGCAATTTGTGCACCTTTACCAGGCTTCATCTCAATAGCGTGTACAGTTGTACCTACTGGGATGTTGCGCATTGGTAAAGAGTTACCAGCTTTGATCGCAGCGTCTGAACCAGATTGAATCTGATCACCCGCTTTAGCACCCTTAGGAGCCAAGATATAGCGACGCTCGCCGTCTGCGTACAACACCAAACAGATGTTTGCAGAACGATTAGGATCGTATTCTAAACGCTCAATTTTAGCTGGAATGCCGTCTTTGTTGCGTTTGAAATCTATAACACGATAGTGTTGCTTGTGGCCACCACCAACGTGACGTACTGTAATACGTCCGTTATTGTTACGGCCACCAGATTTGCTGTTCTTTTCAAGCAAAGGTGCGTAAGGAGCGCCTTTGTGTAGATCAGGGTTAACAACCTGAACTACGTGACGACGACCAGCAGAAGTCGGCTTAGCTTTCAATAATGGCATGTCTAGTCCCCTTCTTAGCCTTCGCTGCCAGCAAAGTCGATGTCTTGACCTTCTTTAAGCACAACGTAGGCTTTTTTCCAGTCTTTACGCTTGCCGAAAGATGCACCGTGACGCTTGGTTTTACCCTTTACGTTAACAGTACGAACAGAGTTAACTTCAACTTCGAACAATTTCTCAACTGCCGCTTTGATTTCTTCTTTGTTCGCATCTTTAAGCACTTTGAAAACAACCGTGTTGTTAACTTCAGCTGCAAGCGTTGCTTTTTCAGAAACATGTGGTGCTAAAACCACTTTTAAAAGACGTTCTTCGTTAATCATGCTAACGCCTCCTCTAATGCTTTCACTGCGTCAGCAGTTATCAACACTTTTTCGAATGCGATCAGGCTGACTGGGTCAATGCCTTGTACATCACGTACGTCAACTTTGTATAAGTTGCGAGCTGCTAAGAACAAGTTCTCATCAACTTCAGACGTTACGATAAGCACATCACTTAGTTCAAGGCCGTTCAACTTAGAAAGTAATTCCTTAGTCTTTGGCGCTTCAACTGAAAACTTTTCAACCACGATTAAACGTTCTTGACGTACCAATTCTGAAAGGATGCTTTGAATAGCACCACGGTACATCTTCTTGTTAACCTTTTGGCTGTGATCCTGTGGCTTAGCAGCGAATGTTACACCACCAGAACGCCAGATAGGACTACGGATAGTACCAGCACGGGCACGACCAGTTCCTTTTTGACGCCAAGGTTTGGCACCACCACCACGAACTTCAGAGCGTGTTTTTTGTGCTTTAGAACCCTGACGGGCGCCTGCACCGAATGCAACTACTACTTGGTGTACTAGTGCTTCGTTAAATTCACGTCCAAAGGTTGCTTCGGATACTTCAAGAGCGCTTTGCGCATCTTTCAATACTAATTCCATCACTTAACTCCCCAGACGTTACGCTTTAACTGCAGCTTTGATGATGACGTCGCCACCTGGCGCTCCAGGAACGTTGCCTCTTACTAGAAGAAGGTTGTTCTCTGCGTCAACACGCACTACATCCAAAGACTGAACTGTCACACGTTTATTTCCCATCTGACCGGCCATTTTTTTGCCTTTGAAGACTTTACCTGGTGATTGGTTTTGGCCAATTGAACCAGGAGCACGGTGAGACAATGAGTTACCATGTGAATTACGTTGGTGGCTAAAGTTCCAGCGCTTAATTGCACCTTGGAAACCTTTACCTTTAGAAGTTCCTGCAACGTCAACCATTTTAGTTTCAGCAAAAATTTCAACAGTGATTTCACTGCCTACTTCAATGCCTTCACCTTCGGTGCCGTCTAAACGGAATTCCCATAAACCGCGACCAGCTTCCACGCCAGCTTTAGCAAAATGACCTGCTTCAGCTTTATTTACGCGGCTTGCTTTTTTGTCGCCAGCGGTTACTTGAAGCGCTGTATACCCGTCGGTTTCGTCAGTGCGTAACTGAGTAACACGGTTCGGGGTGGCTTCTATAACAGTCACTGGTATTGAAACGCCGTCTTCAGTGAAGATACGTGTCATACCAACTTTACGACCGATAAGACCAATCGCCATTGTTAAAACCCTCTCTTGTTAGCCCAGGCTGATTTGAACATCAACACCGGCAGCCAAGTCCAATCTCATCAACGCATCTACTGTTTTATCAGTAGGCTCGATGATATCCACCAAACGCTTATGTGTACGAATTTCATACTGATCACGCGCATCTTTGTTTACGTGAGGTGAAGTAAGTATTGTATAACGCTCTTTACGGGTAGGTAGAGGAATAGGTCCACTAACCTGAGCACCGGTACGCTTCGCAGTTTCAACGATTTCAGCCGTAGACTGATCGATCAACTTGTGATCAAACGCTTTCAAACGAATACGAATTCTTTGATTTGGCATCGATTAAGCTCCAATCGAAAGAACAAAAAAAACCATCCTCGACTACCTTTTTACTTTAGGTAGGGGGATGAATGAAAAACTGCTAACCCAAAATTAGGGTCCTGTATTTAATGACGTTCAGCCTAGGCTTTGGTCAAAACCACTGCCCTTCTGGACAAGTGGGCGCGAATTATACCTTTATCGCTTACTTTTGCAACAACCTTTTGTAAATAAATAGAGATTATTCGCCGGTACCTTTTGCATTGAGAATACACAAGGATATTCGCCTGTTCGTAAAACAAGTGTTAACCCATTATTCACTCGGCTATAGTGTGAACATAAGTGTAAATAACAATAATTTTAACGCAGGCGTTTATGGAACAGCAATCGGCTTTACAAGAACTAAAGCAACTATTAACTAACGCACCTTCGCTACTTAGCGCGTACGACAAATTAGAACCGCTCCTTTTAAGGTTATTCAATGCAAAGCGCATGAGTATCTTTCAGCGGCGCATGCAACATCAAGACTTGGTGGCACGCTTCAAAACCGGGAGCGAAGTTCAAGAGATTAAGGTGCCCATTAGCCCACAGTCAATAGCCGGCTATGTGGCGTTAAGTCAAAAGCCCCTTATCGTTAACGACCCATATAGTAGTGAAGAACTCTCAGCCATACATCCTCGCCTCAAGTTTGCCGACAAATTTGATAAAAGCGCCGCATTTAAAACCGAAAACCTGATTTGCATCCCTATTTTAAATTCCGGTGTATTAATGGGCATCATGCAAATTATCAACAAAAATGACGGCGCGTTTCAGTCGGCTGATTTAGCACTGGCTGATAAAGTGGCCCAAGCCTTAGGTAATAAGTTTCGTTATGAGCTGGGGGGAACAAGTCAACCATTTGATTATCTAGTGCACAGAAACGTCATTGATGAAGCCACGTTAACCAAGTATGTACAGGCTAATCCAGAGCATGCTCAGCTTGTTCAACGTTTAATGACTGAAAAGCGTATCCCAGAAGATGAAATGGGCATCGCACTCTCCGTTCACTACCAAGTTCCTTATATAGGATATAAACCGGACCGCTTTCACCTTTACCAAAGTGACAGCAAGCTAAACTTGTCTTATTTAAAGCGCAACTTCGTTGCCGTAGTCACAGATGCGACAGAAAAACCCATAGTGTTGATGGCTCAGCCTAGCAATGCCAATTTACTAATGGAAATTGAAAGCGCCTTAGGCATTGATAGCTACGGTATCTCTGTGGCCCTACCTAACACCATTTTGCAGTATCTAGGTGAAGCAAGTGGCGGCGGAGCTGGTCCTGGAGCAATGGATGAAATACTGGATGAGATTGAAACCAGTGGCCAAGAAGCCGACGAACAAACAGATGATATGTCAGACGATGCACCGGCGGTGGTGCGTTTGGTCAGCCGTATATTACATGATGCCAAACGATTAGATGCATCTGATATCCATATAGATGCCGAGAAAAACGCGCCAACCCGCGTACGTATGCGAATTGACGGTGTGTGCCGCGATATTACCCAAGTGCCTGCTTCTCATCACAATGCCGTTATCGCCCGCATTAAGATCATGTCGAATCTAAATATTGCCGAAAAGCGCCTGCCTCAAGATGGCAAGCTTGCCTTTAAGTTGTCGGGGCAAATTATCGAGGTACGAGTAGCAACCATTCCTACTGTGGCCGGCGAAGGGGTGGTCATGCGTATTCTTGCCACAGGCGGCGCACTGCCAATGGAGAAGATGAACCTATCCCCTGCTAATAACAAAAGCATTACCCGCATGATAGATAAGCCGCATGGCATTTTATTAGTCGTGGGACCTACGGGTTCAGGTAAAACCACGACCCTGCATGCAGTGCTTGGGCATATAAACACGCCTGATAAAAAGATTTGGACAGCAGAAGATCCAGTAGAAATCACCCAGGCAGGGTTGCAACAGGTACAAGTAAGCCCGCGAATTGGCTTTACTTTTGCCAGTGCATTACGAGCCTTTCTACGCGCAGACCCAGACATTATATTGATTGGTGAAATGCGCGATAAAGAAACCGCTCACGCGGGTGTCGAGGCCTCACTTACTGGTCACTTGGTTTTCTCTACTTTACATACTAACTCTGCGCCTGAAACCATTACCCGTTTACTCGACCTAGGAATAGACCCGGTTAATTTTTCTGATGCTTGTATCGGGATTTTAGCCCAGCGGCTGGTGCGAACTCTGTGTAAAAACTGTAAAGAAGCCACCCCCGCCTCAGAGTTAGATTTAGACTTTATTAGCCGCCAATATGGCGCAGACTACCTACCAGAACTCGGATTACCAACACCATTAATGCTATATAAACCCAAAGGCTGTGACAGTTGCGGAAACACGGGCTATAAAGGTCGAACTGGGGTGCACGAATTATTGAGCATGACGCCTGCCCTACGCTCATTGGTATATAAGGAAGCCCCCGTTAGTCAATTAAAATCTCAAGCAATGGACGACGGCATGCGCACCTTAATCCAAGATGGCATTTTAAAAGTCATTAAAGGGGATACTGATATTGCACAAATCCAAATGCTTGCGGGGGTTTGATCCTCTCCAAGCTGTGAACTTAAGTTCACAAAGTGAGATTTTGATAGCGAAGTAACTCGGCTCAGATAATAGTCACGGCCATCGATGTTTTGTATATTCCTGACACGATTTACTCGCTTCATTTGCATAACAATAATCCATCAGGGAAACACATATGTATAAAAACCTCATCAATGTCGCATTGTTTGGTGCGATGTTTAGCTTAAGTGGCGATGCGCTTAGTCGCGTTGAGCCCCAAGACAGCATGCCTGCAACCCACGAAGAGAAAAGTAACAAAGAACCTGAATGGGACGTATTGAACCCTCCCTTTGACTTACACGAAGTATCCATCAGCACCGACGAAACAACATGGTCTAGCTTGGATGTCTCTCCTGATGGTAAGCAATTTGTATTTGATATGTTGGGTGATATTTATGTAAGCCCCATCGCTGGCGGTGAGGCAAAATCACTAACCCAAGATTTTGCTTGGAATATTCAACCTACCTTTAGCCCCGACGGCAGTAAAATTGCTTTCATCTCTGACCGGGATGGCCTATCCAATGTGTGGGTAATGAACAGCGACGGTAGTAATTTAGTTCAAGTCACTGACGAAAAAAATAATCTCATTCACTCGCCGAAGTGGAGCCCTGACGGCCAATATATAGTGGCTAATAAAGGCATCATGTCTAGCCGTAGTATTCCTGCAGGAGAAATTTGGTTATATCACCACTCAGGCGGAGACGGCATGGTGATAAAAAAGCGCGTGCACGGTAATCCAGATCAAAAAAATATTGCCGACCCTGCGTTTTCTCCTGATGGAAAATACCTTTATTACACACAAGATGTCTCGCCAGGTAGTACCTTCGATTATAACCGCGATCCACTAAAATCTATCTTTGCAATCGCGCGCTACGATCTAAACACGGGTGAAGAAGAGCGCTATATTAGTGGCACCGGCGGTGCTGTGGTGCCTACCCCCTCTCCTGACGGAAAACACATTGCTTTTATACGCCGAGTAAAAAACAAAACAGGCTTATTTATTAAGAATATCGCGACCGGTATTGAAACCCCTCTCTATTTAGCCCTTGAACGTGACATGCAAGAAGGTTTTGGTTCTGAAGGGTACTTCCCCTACTTTGACTGGATGCCTGATTCAAAAAGCATCGTCTTTTGGACCGCTGGTAAATTTCACGCATTGGACGTTAAAACGCAAGCCATAAAAGACATACCTGTGTCAGTAAAGGCCAGCGTGAAATACGCAGATGCAGTGCGTTTTGATGTAGATGTAGCGCCAGACACCTTTGATATCAAGATGGCTCGCTGGGCACAAAAGTCACCAGATGGAAAAAGTATCTTATTCCAAGCGCTAGGCAAGCTTTACGTGAAAGACATAAAAAGCGGCAAAGCCAAACGCCTAACTCGGCAGAATGATCATGATGAATACTACCCTCGCTATTCTCATGACGGTAAAAAAATCGTATTCACTACTTGGAGTGACGAAACCTTAGGCAGTGTACGTACCGTGTCAGCCAGCGGCCGATCAGAGAAGGTTATTACCACAGAACCCGGCCATTATATAGAACCAAGCTTTTCCACTGACGACAAACTAATAACCTACAATAAGAAAACCGGCGGATATTTATTAGCTCCAGAATACTCAGTTGAACCAGGTATCTATGTTGCGAGCAGTAAAGGCAAGAACCATAAACGTGTCGCGAAAAAAGGCGCAGCGCCGCATTTTGCTGGCGACAACAGCCGCGTTTATATCACCGAATCAGTCGCCGGTAGCGACTACCCTGAGCAACAACTCGTCAGCGTCGACTTGAACGGCGAAGACAAACGGGAACACCTTTACGGTGGTGACAAAATCGCAGAATATCGTTTGTCTCCGGATAAGAAGTGGATCGCCTTTGTATATCAATACAAAGCCTATGTAGCCCCCTTCACCGAGATTGGCCAAAGGCAAGATATTGGTCCCAGCAGTACCACGATCCCTATTAAGCAGTTGTCAGACAGAGCTGGCGAGTACCTTACATGGCACAGCGATAGCCAAACGGTGAGTTGGTATCACGCAGCCACCTATTACGAGCGCGAATTAAACGAAGCGTTTGCTTTCGTGCCAGGTGCAGAAGAAACCTTACCCGATCCAGTTACCCAAGGAATATCCCTTTCTTTCGAACAAAAAGCAGATAAACCTTCTGGCTACAAAGCCCTCGTAGGTGGGACTGTCGTCACTATGCGTGATGCTGATAACCAACAAGAAGTGATTGAAGATGCAGTGGTTATTATCAAAGAAAACAAAATCATCGAAGTGGGTAAACGTGCTGACGTAGCAATTCCCAACGGAGCACTAGAAATTGATACCAGGGGTAAAACCATATTACCTGGCCTCATTGATGCCCATGCTCATGGTTCACAAGGTAGCTACGAAATTATTCCTGAGCAAAATTGGAATATGTATTCTGCCTTGGCATTTGGCGTAACCACCATTCATGACCCCTCGAACGATACGTCAGAAATATTCGCTGCCGCCGAATTGCAAAAGGCAGGAAAGCGCGTTGCACCGCGAACCTATTCTACAGGCACTATCATCTATGGTGCTGAAGCTCTGGGCTATAAAGCGATTATTAATAGTTATGACGATGCGCTAACACATCTGCAGCGCCTAAAAGATGCTGGGGCAATTTCAGTTAAAAGTTATAACCAACCTCGTCGCGACCAACGCCAACAAATTTTAGCTGCTGCCCGAGAATTAAACTTGATGGTGGTGCCCGAAGGTGGAGGTAAGTTCCAGCAGAACATTTCCATGCTAGTGGATGGGCACACAGGCCTTGAACATTCACTGCCTATTGCCAAGGGTTATCAAGATTTAACCTCACTGTGGGCTGAAACAGAGTTTGGCTACACCCCTACCTTTGTCGTGTCTTACGGCGGCTTAATGGGCGAAGAATATTGGTACGACCGCACAGAAGTGTGGAAAAACGAACGCCTGCTGCGCTATACCCCAAGTTTCTTGCTAGACGAGCGCGCCATCCGCCGCCCAACCGCGCCGGATAACCAATATAATCACGTTGAAGTTGCAAAGTACGCTAAAGAACTGCGTGACGAAGGTGTCAGCGTTCATATTGGGGCTCATGGTCAACGTGAAGGTTTAGCTGCCCACTGGGAGCTGTGGCTGATGACACACGGCGGATTTACACCATGGGAAGCCTTACGCGGTGGCACAATTGACGGCGCTAAACACCTAGGTATGGGCAACCATTTGGGCAGCATCGAGGCCGGAAAATTGGCGGACATGATGATAGTCGATGGTGATGTACTAAATGATATTCGTCGTAGCGAATATGTTAGCTACACCGTTATTAATGGTCGTGTATATGACGCAGCAACCATGAATGAGGTTGGCAGCACAACCAAACGTCCCGCTTTCTTCTTCGAAAAGAATAATAAACTCTTTATGCCAGAAGCGACGCAGCAGAGCATACAACGCAAATCTGAAAAGCATCACTGGGTTCACTAAAATTCAGTCACTAAAAGACAGTGGCATACTTCTTAAGCCACTGTCTTTTTTAATCTTTTATCAACTCAAACCGGCAAGACATTTTCTGGAACTAATACGACAGTCTGGTAAGCTTGAAATATAATCGGTTTATGAGTGACCTGTGTGAAGAATCACGATTTAGAAAATTCATTTAAGCATCTTAAAAATACCATTCCATTGTTGCTTAAGCACAAAATTCCCGCTGTGCCGCTAAACTATGCTTTATGGTATACATACGCCAGTAAAGAATCTGAATCTCTAAATGAAACGCTGGATGATGCGTTGCAACGTAATTTGCCCATATCAGACTCAAAAACCAAAGATTTGTATCGAAAACATGTCGCCGATGAACAGGATATAGATACATGGGATCTTCGCCATTCTCTTGAAAGCATGGTCATTGAACTGTCCCAATCAGTACAAGATACCCGCAGTGAAACCCGCAACTTCAAAAGTACCATGGATACCTGCATGGACGATTTAGCCAAAGTTGAGCGTGAAGGGTTAAGCATGGAAGAAGTGATGGATCTGGTCCGCACACTCGTTAACCAAACAAAACAAATTCGTGGCAGCACCTTATCTTTTAGCAGTGCGCTAAACGATGCAGAAAAAGAAATCTCCCGTTTGAGAAGTCAACTAGAACAAAGTCAACAAGCCGCCCTGTACGACGCGCTAACGGGCCTATGCAATCGCAGATATTTTGACGAAGAGCTAGCTGCCCATGCCATGCGACCACACATGTGTTTAATATTAGTCGACCTCGATAACTTTAAAACCATCAACGACACTCACGGCCACGTCATGGGCGATTTAGTATTAAAGGCCTGCGCTAAAAAGCTTCAGGTCGCTTGTCGTGAAGGAGCTCAGGCGTTCCGTTTTGGTGGCGAGGAATTCGCGATCATCGTACCCAATTGCAAGCTAAATGTAGCACGGCAAATCGCCGAAACTATGCGCCGAGCGATCGAAAAAATAGGTGTTAAAGACAAGCGCACGTCCGAGGTACTCGGTGGTATCAGCGCTTCTTTTGGCGTTGCAGAAATGAAGCAAGGCATGAACCCATTAGGACTTATTCAAGCAGCTGATAAACATTTATATGATGCGAAGAATTTAGGGCGTAATCGCGTTATGCCTATTTCAAATTAACCAAATCATATGTTATTTCAGCCATGCCCCTTACAAAAAAACGAAGCAAAATACTTGTAACTTACGAACAAATAACAAAGCAGTATATTTTTTTAATTAAGCTGACGATTAAACAAACAAAACACCGCTTTATTCGCCACCCCAAACCATGTAAAATCCGCGCATTCTTTTAAACGGACGCTCGAAATCCGTAGAGAAGTGTGAATATTTAGATTTTTCTTAAAAGAAAATCGGCATCCCGCGGAAATATCTTGTATAATCCCGCGCAAATTTTACTCATATTGAAGTTGGAATAATGAAAGATTTATCAAAATATAGGAATATTGGTATTTTTGCCCACGTTGACGCGGGTAAAACGACTACGACAGAGCGTATCCTCAAACTTACAGGTCAGATCCATAAAACTGGCGAAGTTCACGACGGTGAATCTACTACTGACTTTATGGAACAAGAAGCTGAGCGTGGGATAACAATCCAATCTGCGGCTGTTACATGTTTTTGGAAAGATCACCGCTTTAACGTTATCGATACTCCTGGGCACGTTGACTTCACAGTAGAAGTTTACCGTTCACTTAAAGTTCTTGATGGCGGTATCGGCGTATTCTGTGGTTCTGGTGGTGTTGAACCACAATCAGAAACTAACTGGCGCTATGCGAATGACTCAGAAGTTGCACGTATTATCTTCGTAAACAAATTAGACCGTATGGGTGCTGATTTTTACCGTGTTGTTGAGCAAACTAAAAGAGTACTTGGTGCTAACCCACTCGTTATGGTTTTGCCTATTGGTATCGAAGATGACTTTGTTGGTGTTGTAGACCTTCTTACACGTAAAGCATTCATTTGGGATGATACTGGTCTTCCTGAAAACTACGAAATCACAGATGTTCCAGCGGACATGGTAGATAAAGTAGAAGAATATCGTGAAATGCTAATCGAAACTGCTGTTGAGCAAGACGACGACCTAATGATGGCTTACATGGATGGCGAAGAGCCTTCTATTGAAGACATTAAGCGTTGTATCCGTAAAGGAACACGCGACATGTCGTTCTTCCCAACTTACTGTGGTTCTGCATTTAAAAACAAAGGTGTTCAAAATATTCTTGATGCTGTTGTTGATTACTTGCCTTCACCTACAGAAGTTGATCCACAACCTCTTACAGATGAAGAAGGTGAGCCAACGGGTAAACATGCTCTTGTTTCTCCTGACGAAACCTTTAAAGCACTAGCATTTAAAATCACTGATGACCGTTTTGGTTCGCTTACATTCGTACGTATCTACTCTGGTACGCTTAAGAAAGGCGACACCATACTTAACGCCGCTACAGGTAAAACTGAGCGTGTTGGGCGTATGTGTGAGATGCAAGCAGATGATCGTAATGAACTTACATCAGCTCAAGCTGGTGACATCATCGCTATCGTTGGTATGAAAACTAATGTTCAAACTGGCCACACTTTGTGTGATCCAAAAGACCCAATTATCCTAGAGGCAATGGTATTTCCTGAGCCAGTAATCTCAATCTCTGTTACGCCAAAAGATAAAGGTTCAACTGAGAAGATGGGTATTGCTATCGGTAAGATGGTTGCAGAAGATCCTACGTTCCGTGTTGAAACTGACCAAGATTCAGGAGAAACAATCCTATCTGGTATGGGTGAGCTTCACTTAGACATTAAAGTTGACATCCTTAAGCGTACTTACGGTGTTGATTTGGTTGTTGGTGAGCCTCAAGTAGCGTATCGCGAAACGATTACTCAAGAAGTTGAAGATTCTTACACCCACAAGAAGCAATCAGGTGGTTCTGGTCAGTTTGGTAAAATCGACTACCGTATCAAGCCTGGTGAGCCAAACTCTGGTTTCACATTCTCTTCAACAGTTGTTGGTGGTAACGTTCCTAAGGAATTCTTCCCAGCAATCGAGAAAGGCTTCAACAGCATGATGGACACTGGTGTTTTAGCTGGGTTCCCTGTTCTTGACGTTGAAGTTGAGCTTTTTGACGGTGGTTTCCACGCGGTGGATTCATCAGCGGTAGCATTTGAAATCGCTGCGAAAGGCGCTTTCCGTCAGTCTATCCCTAAAGCGGGTCCTCAGCTGATTGAACCAATCATGAAAGTTGATGTGTTCACGCCAGACGATCACGTTGGTGATGTTATCGGTGACCTTAACCGTCGTCGTGGCATGATCAAAGACCAAGAAGCTGGTGTAACTGGTGTGCGCGTTAAAGCTGATATTCCTCTTTCAGAAATGTTTGGTTATATCGGATCTCTACGTACAATGACATCAGGTCGTGGTCAGTTCTCTATGGAGTTCTCACACTACGCACCTTGTCCAAACAACGTAGCTGAAAAAGTAATCGCTGAAGTTAAAGAGCGTGACGCTAAAAAATAAGCGCTTGTTAGCTTTATAAAAAAAGCCTCACTGGTTAAAACCAGTGAGGCTTTTTTGTATCCGTTATTCGGTCAATACTAATTCCATTAAATTTGCATGTTCGCAGACTTTAGGCCAACGTTTGTACTTGATTGCGTTATTGCACAAGGACAAGACTATGAAACGCGCCCTTTTCTTTATACTCAGCTTAGTAAGCAGCACTGCTTTAGCTGCCCCTACCCATATATATAATATACAAGGCTACACGCTCAATGATAATAATGAACTCTCCCGCTTTAGTAATATAGTGTTTGATGGGGGGAAAGTTATTGCCTTAGGCAATGAAGAGGCAGCACGAGCATATCCCCAAGCTCAAGCCATTGACGGAAAAAGCCGAGTGTTGATGCCTGGGCTTATCGACGCACATGGACATATACTCGGGCTAGGGGGAACCTTGCTCGCGGTTGATGTTCGAGGAATTCCAAACGCTAAAGCAGCAGCGAAAAAAGTGCGCGACTATGCCCAGCAAAGCCCCGATGCAGGATGGATATTAGGTGGTGGATGGAACCAAGTCCTTTGGCCCGACAAGGCATTTCCTACGTCAGCCATGCTAGATGAATACGTTAAAGACCGCCCTGTATGGATAAGGCGAATAGACGGTCATGCAGGGTGGGCAAATAGCAAGGCGTTACAGATAGCAGGCATAACCAAAGACACCCTCGACCCACCGGGGGGCAAGATCATGCGTCATAAAAACGGCGCGCCTACTGGCATACTAATCGATAACGCCATGAACATGCTTGTCGAAAAAATACCTCAAGAAACGGAGCAGCAACTAAAACGCAAACTTGATGCTGCTAGCGAACACTTGCTCGCTCTAGGAATTACCAGCACCCATGACGCAGGCATTGATTACGCAACATATGAATATTACCTCAAGCGTAGCCGTGAGCTTACCTTGTCCCTGCGCATATATGCCATGATTGCAGCGACCGATCCTAAATTGGCCGACATGCTAGAGGCAGGTCCAATCCGCGATCAGTATGACTATTTATCTATTCGTAGCGTCAAAGTTTACGGTGATGGAGCTTTGGGCAGTCGCGGTGCAGCTATGCTTACGCCCTATAGCGATGATCATGAGAACATAGGCTTATTACTTACCCCTGAAAAACAACTAAAACCTCTATTTGATTTAATTATTGGCAGTGGCTTTCAACTCAATATTCACGAAATCGGTGATCGTGGTAACCGTCTAGCGCTAGATCAATTCGAAGAGACCTTCTCACGTATCAAGGGACAGCACTTACGTCACCGCATAGAGCATGCACAAGTCATTGATGTATCTGACATACCTAGGTTCAAAACACTCAATATCATTCCCTCAATGCAACCTACGCACGCAACGAGCGATATGAATATGGCACAGCAAAGAATTGGTAAAAACCGCTTAAAGGGGGCCTACGCTTGGCAGACGTTCGAACAACAAAGGTCCATAGTCGCTCTGGGCTCTGACTTTCCGGTTGAGTTAGCCAACCCATTTTTTGGTATCCATGCAGCAGTAACACGCCAAAACAGAGACAATCAACCCGAAAACGGTTGGCTCAAAGAGGAAGCGGTTACCGTGGAACAGGCATTTAAAGGGTTTACCTACAATGGAGCTTATGCAGCGCACCAAGAGCACGTTATTGGCAGATTAACACCTGGAAAGTGGGCGGACTTTATTTTAGTTGACCAAGATATATTTACCATCAATCCACAGGACATCTGGAAAACCAAGGTACTTGAAACGTGGATTGGTGGGGTCAAACGCTATGACAGTGCTTTATAATAAGTATGTCTAGGTAAAAACGCAGTGCCGGTTGGATGTCTTACAAATTTTATCGAAAGAGTGACGTATAATGGCTCAGGTATAAACGCACTCTTTCGATAAACCAGCTTATTGGCCGTTATAGAGGGTGGTTATCCACTTTTCTTCAGTTATAAAATTCCAGGCCCAATCCTTCCATCGCTTATCGAGGCCGTCTTTGAGAACCACTGCAAGGCTCGCACCGTCAGATTTTTTATCTGCTACATATTTGGCTGTTTGCTGCATCATTTCAAGGCTGGCTTGGTAGGCTGATTTATCTGTCAATTTGCCGTGCCCAGGGATTATTTTGGTGTCGCTATCAATCATCTCAAGTACGGTCGCTACATTGCTTATGTAACCGCTAACGGTGCCACCTCCCTCCAAGTCGATATAAGGGAAACGTCCTTGGAAAAACAGATCGCCCGCGTGTAACACATTTGCTTTTTCAAAGTAGACCACGCTGTCGCTGTCAGTATGCCCAGCAGGAAGGTGGGTAACCTTAATGGTGTCGTCGTTGAAATGAAATGTGAGACCTTGCCCATAAGTGACAACCGGTAACGCAGCATGCGTATGCGCTTTGTTGGCTTTTAAGCGCTTACGTACGTTATCGTGGGCAAAAATCGTACTGTCTTGCACTTCTTTAAAGTATGCATTAGACCCCGTGTGATCACCGTGATAGTGAGTATTGATCACGTACTTTGTAGGTTGTTCGGCAATATCACTTAAGGCTTGAGCAATTTTATCTGCAAGAGGAGCAAATTGGTCATCTATGATTAAAATTCCGTCCTTTCCCGCTGACACACCAATGTTACCGCCGGCCCCAGTTAGCATATACGTCGAGCCATTCACTGATTGACTATTTATTTTTACATTAGCGAACCTATCATCTGCAATTGCCTTTAAAGAGCAACTCAATGCGATGAACATCAAACCAAGCATTGTTATTCTTTTTATCATCATGGTGTTTCCTGTGTTTATGAGTTGTTCATACATGAACGACGATAGAGCTATTTTAGTTCATCGACATAAGCGATAATAACGTGTTAATTTTCGATAAACTGGAATCGCGGAACGCTTTGAGCATTGACCACAACAGATTCATTAAACATGGATAACGGCCTGACCCACAAACCTCGTTCGCCATACATAGGGCGATACACCACCAATTCGCTCTCGTCCTCTGAATGTGTGGCAACCCCAATGACTTCATAGTCATTCCCCTTGTAATGACGATATTTTCCCACTTTGATGCTCATACGGTTCCTTACGAAATAATTGATGCTGCCAGTATACCTTCACCTAGAGCAAGGTGTAATACCATTCCACGTTAATAAGTGATCACTCAGCGAGAGTTTAAAAGGGCTTAAACAAGGCGCATGACTGAATGAATAGTTGTTCTCTTTCGAAGTCATGCAACGCAGTGTAAGCCCTTTTAAAACTCGCCTGCAAGGAATGCCCCAGCGGCTTTTGCTCTGCGTTCTCACTATTTGAAAGGGAACAACCATTACTACATAGCGACGCCTTAATCAAAAACCGCTGGATGCATTCTGAGGCGGTCACTTATTAATGCGGATTGGTATAATAAGGCATATTGAGTATCGATAAGAGGATGAAATGGCATCGTCTCTTGCTGCTTGGCTAGTGTAGATTCTCAAAGTCAAATACCATCTGTTGAACGTCACTACTATCGGGTAAGCCGACCGATAACCCAACCAATCGAACACCTCTGTTTCCCCGTCGCTCTAGTGCCTGTGCTAGCAACGTTTTAAAGTAGTTCTTGTCGAGTACTTGGTGTCGGTGCTCAACAGTGGTTTGTTGGAAATCATTAAATTTCAGCTTAACCCCCTGACTCTGAATCGCCAATTTAGGACTGGCTTTTTCCAATCGGCTGAGCAATTTAGGATATAAGCTATCGAGCATGGCCAGGCAGTCTTCATCAGTTGTAATATCCTGCGCTAGGGTACGCTCTACACCTACAGATTTACGTTTGCGACTGACAGTTAATTCACGCTCATCGATACCGTGACTGCGATCCCAAATGACGGGGCCAAATTTACCAAACGATTTAACGAATGCATCGATGGGATATTCCCGAACGTCCTGGCACGTGTACAAGCCCATCTTATTGAGTTTTTGTAAGGTGACCTTGCCCACTCCAGGTATTTTGCCCAGTGGTAAGTTCTTTACGAAGCTGTCTTGGGTTTCGGGAGTAACCACACAAATACCATTCGGTTTATTCTCATCGCTGGCGATTTTAGCGACAAACTTACAAGGCGCCACGCCGGCTGAAGCAGTAAGTTGGGTTTCTTCGAAAATTGCGCGTCGGATGTCTTCGGCTATAAGAGTTGCACTGCCACTGAACAGGTCACTATCGCTCACATCTAAATAGGCTTCATCTAACGATAATGGCTCTATTTTGTCAGTATAACGTAGGAAGATTTTACGAATTTGCTGAGAAATTTCGCTGTACAGTGCCATGCGCCCCGGTATCAACACTAAGTCAGGGCACAATTTACGGGCATACGCGGTTGCCATTGCTGAGCGCACACCATACTTACGAGCGACATAATTACAGGTAGAGATAACGCCACGACGATCAGCACTGCCGCCTATAGCTAAAGGCACTGCGCGATACTGGGGGTTATCGCGCATTTCGACTGCAGCATAGTAGCAGTCCATATCGATGTGTATGATCTTACGCATCTAACAAACAACTGTATTTAAAAACAGTTATTTTGCGCAATTCTCCGCCAGAGTCAATGTAAATATTGCTCAATATTTACCAGCGGAGAAACGAGCATATCTCGAACTATAGTATTTGGTTTTGTTTCCACTCGTTCAGCTTAGCTTGGCGAGCTTCTTCACGCTCTAAGCGCGCTTTTTTACGATCACATGGTTCAGGGCAATCGCATGCTTTATCAATCCCCAAAGCACCCAAACCGCCACAACTACCAGCTATAGCTTTGCGTTGTACCAAGTAGCCCAAGGACATTGCTATAGCTACCACGATGAAAAATACAAATGCTAAAATAAAAGTACTCAAAATATCACTCCGAATTGGTCATTTCCGATAATTACTATTGGCGATCAATGAATGGTTCAAATTTCGGCGTAGTATACTCTTTAAATTCGCCGTTTTCTCGCGTGATCATCAATACCGCTAAATCATTCTGTAACGCCACGTTAAGGGCTTCGTCTTTACCTAGTACGATAAGCGCCGTGGCGAGACCGTCAGCTGTCATTGACGAAGGATGCACCACAGTCACTGCTACCAAGTTATGGGTAACTGGCGCACCAGTACGCGGGTCAATCAGGTGAGAATAACGCACACCATCTTCTTCAAAATAGTTACGATAATCTCCTGAGGTCGCAATCGCATTCGTCCCTATTGAAATAACCTCCTGAACTGCTCGCTCTGTGGACACCGGCTTTTCAATAGCAATTCGCCACTCGATACCACTTGCCTTGTGCCCTGACACACGCATTTCACCGCCCACCTCAACGAGGTAGTCATGTAAGCCCTGTGCATCGAGTAACTCTGCCACAACATCGACGCCATACCCTTTAGCAATAGTAGACAAGTCAACGTACAAATCGTTTTCAGATTTTTTTGCACTATCGTCAAGTAAAATGAGTTTATCTAGTCCAGTGCGCGCCTGAACTTCAGCAATGGTTTGCTTGCTCGGGCGCTTGTCGGGCTTTGCGTCAGGTCCAAATCCCCATAAGTTAACCAAAGGCCCCACAGTGACATCTAGCACCCCGTGACTTAGCTTGCCTAATCTTTTTGCCTCTCGCATCACTTTTAACGTTTCAGGGGATAATGCAAACGGTGCTTCGCTGTGCCACTGATTAAAGCGTGATAACTCAGATTGAGGGTCATACGTTGACATCAGCGCATTTACTTTGACTAACGCAGCATCGATATCATCATGTAACTGTTGCTCATCTACATCGCCAGAATTAACGAATTTCACATTGTACGTAGTGCCCATGGTATGACCGGTTAAATGACTTTCACTCGGCGCCTGCGTGCAACTTGTAAGTAGTAAAGCGAAAGCAAATAAACCAATCAGTTTACTCACGTATCCTAGGTTAAACATTGTTTTCTTACCTCTATAAAAAAAGGGACCGAAGTCCCTTTTCTACATGCGTTGTTAACTTGGCTTTCTATCTTGCGATAGGGAATTAACCACCAAAGTCATCAAGCATGATGTTTTCATCTTCAACACCTAAGTCTTTCAACATGCTAATAACAGCTGCGTTCATCATAGGTGGACCACACATATAAAACTCACAGTCTTCTGGAGCTGGGTGATCTTTAAGGTAGTTTTCTAACAACACTTGGTGAATGAAACCTGTCAGGCCTTCCCAGTTATCTTCTGGTTGTGGATCAGACAAAGCAACATGCCAATTAAAGTTATCATTCTCTTTTTGCAACATATCGAAATCTTCAACATAGAACATTTCACGTAAAGAACGTGCACCGTACCAGAAAGAAATTTTACGATCTGTCTTCAGACGACGAAGTTGGTCGAATATATGCGAACGCATTGGCGCCATACCTGCACCACCGCCGATAAAGACCATCTCTGCATCGGTTTTCTTAGCAAAGAACTCACCGAATGGGCCTGAAATAGTGGCTTTATCACCTTCTTTCAAGCTCCAAATATAAGACGACATTTTACCCGCAGGTAACGACAAGTTGTTCGGCGGCGGCGAAGCCACACGCACGTTCAACATAATGATGCCTTCTTCTTCAGGGTAGTTAGCCATCGAATATGCACGAATGGTTTCGTCGTCTACTTTTGATTCAATATCAAAGAAACCGAAACGTTCCCAATCACCACGATATTCTTCAGGTACATCAAAGTCTTTGTATTTAACATGATGAGGTGGAGCCTCAATTTGAATATAACCACCGGCACGGAATGGAACACTTTCACCATTAGGTATTTTAAGCTTAAGCTCTTTGATGAAGGTTGCTTTGTTATCATTAGAAATAACTTCACAATCCCACTTTTTAATACCAAAGATTTCTTCAGGAAGCTCAATGTCCATGTCTTGTTTGATAGAAACCTGACAAGATAAACGACAGCCTTCTTTCGCTTCGCGTTTGCTGATGTGGTCAAGCTCAGTAGGCAGAATTTCACCGCCACCGTCTTTAATGTCTACGCGACATTGACCACAAGAACCACCACCACCACAAGCTGATGATACGAAAATGCCTGAGTTTGCTAAGGCCCCTAATAATTTGTCACCAGGCTGAGCAGTAATTGCTTTGTCTGGGTCACCATTGATAGAAATCGTGACTTCGCCTTCTGGCACTAACTTGGATTTGGCAAACATAATGATCAAAACCAAAGCTAGAACGATGGCAATAAACATTCCTACGCCAAGATAAATGTCTAACATCTAATTACTCCTATTCGGTTTCGATTAAATTGATACGCCAGAAAATGACTGGAAGCCCAATGCCATTAATCCTGCAATCATAAATACGGAACCTAAACCACGCACGCCGTCAGGCATATCTGCATACTTAAGTTTTTCACGTACAGCGGCTAGCAATGTAATCGCTAATGCCCAACCTGCACCACTACCTGCTCCGTAGAAAATACTTTCGGTAAATGAGTAGTCACGTTGCACCGCAAACGCTACACCACCGAAGATTGCACAGTTAACAGTAATCAAAGGCAGGAAAATACCCAAAGCGTTATATAGCGCAGGGAAAAACTTATCTAAGGTCATTTCTAGAATCTGAACCAAAGCCGCAATAACACCGATAAAGGTTAAGAAGCTTAAGAAACTCAGATCAGTTTCAGGGAAACCAGCCCAGGCTAAAGCGCCAGGCGCAAGAATATTGGCATAAACCAGTTGGTTCACTGGTACAGATATCGTTAGTACCACGATAACCGCAACCCCGAGACCCATAGCCGTTTTAACTTTCTTTGATACAGCCAAAAACGTACACATACCTAGGAAGTAGAACAACGCCATGTTTTCTAGGAAGATAGAACGGATAAATAAACTAATATAATGTTCCACGAAATTACTCCTTAGGCTCTACTTGTTCAGGCTTAATGGTACGAATGAACCAAATTAAACCCGCGATTAAGAAGAACGAGCTGAAAGGTAAAATCAATAAACCATTACCTTGATACCAACCGCCATTTTGAACAAGTGGCAGAATTTCAAAACCTAGAATAGTTCCGAAACCAAACAACTCTTTAATTGTACCGATAACTATCAATACAAATGAATAACCCAAGCCATTACCCAGTCCGTCAAGGAAACTGATAAACGGCGGGCTCTTCATGGCGAAGGCTTCCGCACGTCCCATAACGATACAGTTGGTGATAATCAAACCAACGAATACCGAGAGCTGTTTAGATATCTCGTAGGAATAGGCTTTTAACACCTGATCCACCACGATTACCAATGACGCGATAATCGTCATCTGCACGATAATACGTACTGATGAAGGTATCTGAGAGCGGATCAATGAGATAAACAAGTTAGAAAATGCCGTTACCGCAGTAAGGGCAAGTGACATTACTAGTGCCGTCTCTAACTTAGTGGTTACTGCAAGTGCCGAACATACGCCGAGAATTTGCAGTGCTATTGGGTTATTGTCTAGGATTGGCCCAAACAATACCTTTTTCATTTCTTTAGTATCAGCCATTATCTAGTCTCTTACGATTTCCATGGTTGGTTTTTAAGGTAAGGGCCAAAGCCATTCTCACCCAGCCAATAATCAAGTGTATTTTGCACGCCGTTACTGGTTAGCGTAGCACCTGATAAAGCGTCAACTTCATAAGGATCACTTGCTTTAGCGCCCTTAGTTACGTCAATTGCCACTTCACCATCTTTATACAATTTCTTACCATCCCACTTCGCTTTCCATTCAGGATTCTCAACTTCACCACCAAGACCTGGGGTTTCTTGTTGATCATAATAAACAAGTTCACGAACGGTATTACCGTCAGAGTCGACTGCGAGCATGGCGTACATTAAGTTCCATAAACCACTGCCGTTGATAGGCAATACAATACGTGTCACTTCACCGTCAGGGTTAGAAATTAAATACACACTTGCGACATTAGGACGACGTAATATACCGGCTGTATCAGGCTGAGGCTTGATACTCTCATCAGGATTACGTGCCGCTTTGTACATATCGTAATCAGCGTCTTTTTCAACATACTGACCCGTTGCCAAGTCGACAAATCTTTGCTCTACGCGCTTGGCATAAGTCGCAGCGATTTGATCTTTGCTTTGACCGGCTTCAAGTAAGCCAGCTGCTTCTAAGATATTGGTTTGTTTGTCTAGTTTTGCATTCGCTTGTTGTAGAGAACGAAGACTTACCGCCGCCGTAGATACAATAACCGAGCAAACCAAACACACGGCGATCACTACGCCGACCGTTTTGCCTAATGTTTCTTTTTTAGCCGACACGTGCCATCCTCCGTTTAATATTGCTTTGAGCGACGAAATAATCGAATAGTGGAGCCCATAAATTCGCAAACAAAATTGCCAACATCATGCCTTCAGGGAAAGCAGGGTTAAGCACACGAATCAATACACACATCAAACCGATTAAGAAACCGTAAGCCCATTTAGCACTATTGGTGAATGACGCTGAAACAGGGTCGGTTGCCATAAAGAACATACCAAACGCAAATCCGCCTGTGACCACATGCCAGTACCACGGCATAGCAAACATCGAATTGGTGTCGCTACCGATAAAATTAAGCAAAGTACTGAATACCGCTCCACCTAGCAACACACCGAGAACGATGCGCCATGAGGCAATACGCATATAAATAATGAATAAACCACCTAGCAAAATAGCCAAGGTTGATACTTCACCTACCGAGCCTTGAATGTTACCGAAGAACGCATCCCACCAATCTGCATTTAAAGACCAATCAGTTACATTACCTGCAGCTGCTTGGCTTAGCCAAGTCGCACCAGAGAAGCCATCAGCGGCAGTCCAAATAGCATCACCTGAAATTTGCGCAGGATAGGCAAAATACAAGAAAGCACGACCAGAAAGCGCAGGGTTTAAGAAGTTACGGCCTGTACCGCCAAAGACTTCTTTAGCAATAACGACACCAAAGGTGATACCTAGAGCCACCTGCCACAACGGAATGGTTGCAGGCAAGGTTAATGCGAAAAGTACTGAGGTAACGAAGAAACCTTCGTTGACTTCGTGTTTACGCACAGATGCAAAAAGCACTTCCCAGAAGCCACCAACAATAAAGGTCACTGCATAGATAGGGAGGAAAAAGCACGCTCCGTATAGGAACATGGCTAACCCGCCAGTAGACTCAAGGCCAATTTGACCGCCTAGTGCTGTAAATAAAGCCGCTTGCCACATATCTGGCACAGAAGCACCACCGTTAAGAATAACGTTGTGAGCCTGCTGACCAATGTTATACATACCGTAAAACATAGCTGGGAAAGTAGCAGCCCAAACCATGATCATAATACGTTTTAAGTCGATACTGTCACGTACGTGAGTACCTGTTTTGTTAACTTTACCAGGCGTGTAAAAAATAGTCGCTGCGGCTTCATAAAGCGCATACCATTTTTCGTATTTACCACCTGCTTCAAAGTTAGGTTCAATTTTTTCTAAATAAGCTTTTAAACCCATGAGTTAACCCTCTTTCTCAATCTTGTCTAGACTCTCACGCAAGATCGGCCCGTAGTTATATTTACCAGGGCAAACATAGGTACAAAGCGCTAAATCTTCTTCGTCTAGCTCCAAACAACCTAATGTTTGAGCGCCATCAGTGTCACCAGAAATCAAATCACGCAACAACAATGTTGGTAAAATATCTAACGGCATTACACGTTCATAGTTGCCGATTGGCACCATAGAGCGATCAGAACCATTAGTTGTGGTTGTCATGTTGAATAATTTCTTAGGACTAAAGTGTGCAAGGTATGCACGGGTCACAGAGTGCTGGTTAGCACCAGGCTTGATCCAACCAAGGAATTCTTTTTCACGGCCTTCACTAACAAGTGAAAGTTGTACGTGGTAACGACCCACATAACCATGAACGCCATGGGCGTTATTACCTTGTAATACTGAGCCTGAAATTGTACGCACTTCACCTTCAGTGGTCTCCCCTGAAGTCAACTCAGCGACACTTGCACCTAAAACACTTTTCACTAGGCGAGGTTTTTTGGCAGCTGGGCCAGCAATAGCGAACACGCGCTCGTTATTTAACTTACCGGTTGTGAACAACGCACCAACAGCAATCACATCTTGGTAATTGATATGCCAAACTTTCTTGGTTGCGCCCACAGTATCTAAATGGTGTATATGCGTGCCGACTAAGCCTGCAGGGTGAGGTCCAGCAAACTCATTTACATCAACTTTTACATCACCAACAGGAACGTCTGAACCAGCCGCTTTGCTAACAAAGACCTTACCTTCGGTTAAGCATGAAATAACACGCAAACCGTTGATAAAATCAGTACTGCGCGGAGCAATAATAACAGCTGGATCGCCAGCCAATGGATTGGTATCCATGGCGTTTACGAAAATCGAATGCGGCTTACTGTCAAGTTCAGGGGTTTTGCTATAAGGGCGTGTACGCAGTGCAGTCCATAATCCAGATTCAACTAGATTTTTTTGCACTTTGTCAGCCGCTATAGATGACAACTCAGATTCGGCATATTTGTCGAATTCTATCGCGTCATCGCCTTCAACTTGAATCACCACTGACTGCAAAACACGTTTTGCGCCGCGGTTGATTTCGATGACAGTACCAGAAGCAGGCGCTGTGAACTTCACACCTGGGTTCTTTTTGTCTTCGAAAAGCATCTGGCCTTTCTGCACTTTATCGTCAACCTGCACATGCATAGTTGGACGCATACCAATGTACTCTTCACCTAACACAGCAACCTTAGTAATCGCTGGGCCGTCATGAATCTTTTGTTCTGGCGCTCCCGTAATCGGAAGATCTAACCCTTTCTTGATTTTAATCATACGCAATAGCACTACTCTAAAGTCAATACACATCACGGTTAGCCTTTCAGCTACATGCCACCCAAGTAAGCAACTTGTTGACAAAAAACCTATTCGTGATGAGTATTATTGATGTTATTTTGTAAATGTAATCGCCTAATTAACCACATGATAATTTCACTCAAGTATTTTAATTAGCCGCTATATGTTTTGTATTTTATTTTGAAGAAATTAATTGGATATGAAGTTTCCAGTTAATCTAACTCCGGAATTTTAACATTATCCTAGCCGGTTCTGCCATGCCAAATGTGCTTAAGCACAATTTTTTTAGCGTATTTTATCGTCATTATCCGCTTCTTATCCACACACAGGCAAATTGCAACATACTGTTTACATTCCCTGCCGCAGTACATGCGAATAGCTCTTATTTGCATCTAAAAGCTGAACATAAAAAAACCGCCAGTCTCGGGCGGTTTTCTATTACATGCTTAACGACACGTTATTTCCATTCTGCTAATGGGTTCTGCTCTGCTTCGTAATCAACACCTTCAACATCAAAACCGAAAAGCTTTAAAAATTCATGGTGGTAGCCAGCATAATCGCTTAACTTGTGAAAGTTTTCTTGTGTCACTTGGTCCCACAATGCTTTGATCTTCGCTTGTGTCGCTTCATTGGTTTCTTTGCCGTCCATGCGCAAGCGGCCTTGTTCATCTAACTCTGGTGATTCAGCAAACAAACGCTCAGAGAACAATCCTTTAATTTGTTCAATACAGCCTTCGTGCGTACCTTCTTCTTTCATCACTTTATAAATTAGCGAGATGTACAAAGGCATAACCGGAATCGCTGAACTGGCTTGAGTCACAAGTGCTTTTAATGAAGATACATAGGCTTCAACGTTTTTAGCTTTGTTTTTGCTGACAATCGCAGCTGCCGCGCGATCTAAATCTTCTTTCGCTTTGCCAATTGTGGCCTGACCATAAATAGGCCAAGTTAACTCTTTACCTATATAAGTATAAGCAGTGGTTTTACAGCCATCAGCGAGTAAGTCAGCGTCAGCCAAAGCTTCAAGCCATAATTCCCAATCTTCACCGCCCATCACTTTGATGGTTTGAGCAATCTCATCTTCATTGGCTGGCTCAAGTGCAATTTCGTGAATACGATCTTTATCAGTGTCGTATGTCTTGGTGGTGTACGCTTGCCCTACCGGTTTAAGGGTAGACTTAAACACTTCACCTGTTTCAGGATCAGTGCGTCTGGGTGATGCCAAGCTATAAATAACTAAGTCAACTTGACCCATTTCGCGTTTAATCGTTTCTAGCGCTTGGGCTTTTATCTCATTTGAAAAGGCATCACCGTTAATTGTTTCGGCAAATAAACCTTTAGCCTTCGCTTCTTTATGAAAAGCGGCTGTGTTGTACCAGCCAGCCGTTGCTGTTTTACGTTCAGTCGGTGCTTTTTCGAAGCAAACACCTAAAGTTTTCGCGCCATAACCGAAGGCAGACACGATACGAGAAGCCAATCCGTAACCGGTTGACGAACCGATAACGAGAACATTTTTAGGTCCGCTTCCAAGATCACCCTGAGAGGAAACATATTCAATTTGTTGAGCAACACTAGCTGCACAACCATCTGGGTGAGCATTTGTACAAATAAAGCCACGGATCTTGGGCTTAATAACCATATTCATTTTTCCTATAAAAAGAGCAGCGCACATTGTAAATGCCCAGAATAATTAAACAACTCTGAGCAGATCAAGCGCAATGATATTATTGGCTGGTTATTTATTTTTTAACACCAGCCAAACGGCATGAATAACCCCCGGCAGCACACCGAACAGGGTCAATAAAATATTTAAGAAAAAATGAGCGCTCAAACCGACCTGAAGTAATGCCCCTAACGGCGGTAAGAAAATAGCCAAGATTAAATTAAGTGGGTTGACCTTTTGCATAATAATGAACCTTATAAATTGTTGTTTTAGTGGAATATTACGCAATAACCATACATCAAGATTAAAAATTCGTCATTTTTCCGCTGCTTAACCGCTGCTATTTCCCAGAGCCGCCCATACAATTTGGTGAATCAGGGGCTTGTTGTTGCAAAGTATGCCACTCTTGTTCTGTGTAGGTATGAATAGCCAAAGCATGAATATCATTGGCAAGCTCGTCCGCCAAAACTTGGTTTACTGCACGATGTCGCCCAATTAAGCGTTTCCCAGCGAACTCATCACTAACAATAACGACTTTAAAATGGCTTTCTGACCCATCAGGAACATTATGCATGAAGCTTTCATTAACGACTTCTAAATGAATAGGCGCAAACCCTGTTGATAATTTGTTTTCAATTGTCTGTTGTACTGTCATTTTTTGTCCTGTGTTTGAGTATTTCTATGATATCAGTAAACCTTACTAGCCTCGTAAACTTGGCGTAATCAAACGAAAGGTTAAGTTAATCCTCGGTGCCAACGCTTTGGTGGTTTTTGCCACGCTATGCAACCAGTGTGTTTGCGAGTTACCTGCCATAACAAGCAAACTTCCGTGCTCTAATGGCAACCTATGTCTTTGGCCACTGGTGCGGTGCTTTAAATCAAAGTTACGCATCTGGCCTAAACTTAGGGACGCAATAACTGGACGCTCGCCGAGTTCAGGCTCATCATCACTGTGCCATGCCATACTGTCTCTGCCATCACGATAACAGTTTGCTAAAACAGAGTTAAACTGGGTATCACACGCTTTTTCACATTTTACTTTCAGTTCGTATAGCGCTTCGGTCCAAGGAATCGGCGGTAAATTAAGCCCTGAGTACTGGTATAACGCATCTTCATCACCATACCAAGCTTGCAAGCGCGGGATTTTAACCTGTTTACCGTACATTTTGATATCATCTTGTCGCCACGCTAAAGAGGCTAAAAGTTGTTGATAATACGCATCTGCTTCTTGATTAGACAAAAAATGTTGAAAGTGCCGAAAATCACCGTCAGGCAAAGGTAAAATCTGAACTTCGCTGGCAGAAGATGATGAGAATAAACTAGCTTGTTGCAAACCAACCTCGATATATAAGAATGACATGAAAACAGAACTTACGCTTTTAGACCGCAGCTATGAATTATTGCGATACCCTGCACAGAACCAACACATTAGTTGGCAAGCGTGGGACGCTGCAGACGAATATCTAATACAATACGTTGAGCAGAATATCACGGATCTCAATGGGCTTAATGTTCATATTTACAACGACGACTTTGGCGTATTAGGTGTTTGGTTTGCAAACCATTCACCAATCTGGGTCAGCGATTCATTCGTTGCTCATAAAGCTTTAGCGCTAAACCTTGAGCGCAATCATCTTGACGCGGACAGCGTCAGCGCACATCACAGTCTGTATCAGGCGCAAAAAACTGCCGATGTGGTACTCATCAAAATACCAAAAACATTAGCTTTATTAGAACAGCAGCTTATTGACTTACAGCTTTGTATTTCACCTAAAACAAAGATAATCGCAGCGGGGAAAGCCAATGCCATTCAAAAATCGACCCTTGCTCTGTTTGAAAAACACCTAGGCATAACCACCACCTCTTTGGCCAAGAAAAAGTCGCGTTTGATATTTTGCCAATACGAGGGGACGAAAAAAAGCATAAGTCCCTACCCTACAAAATGGAAAACCGATACTACCCAATTTACCATGAATAACCTCGCTAACGTTTTTTCACGTCAACAGTTAGACATCGGCGCTAGAGTACTGCTTGCGCATCTGCCCGATGCCAATCATAAACGTATCATCGATTTAGGCTGTGGCAACGGCGTTTTAGGTTTACATGTATTGCATCAATCTCCTGATGCTCACGTGATCTTCGTCGACGAGTCTTTTATGGCGATAGCGTCAGCAAAAATGAACATCGAGAAAAACATGCCGGATAAGCTTAAGCAATGCGAGTTCCTCGTCAGTAATTGTTTGGATGAGTATTTACGCACGCCGGCAAATGACGCCTCAGTGGATATTGTTTTATGCAACCCGCCATTTCATCAGCAAAATACCATCACCGATCATATTGCGCTGCAAATGTTCAAAGACAGCAAGCGTATTCTCAAGCATGGCGGAGAACTGCGCGTCGTGGGTAATCGCCATCTAGACTACCCACAAACGATTAAACGTCTTTTCGGTCATTATAAGGTACTTGCAAGTGACCGAAAATTCAGTATTTTGTCAGCAACTAAAAAGTAATTAGGAGGCCAGTATGTTGCGCGCCCTGTGTATTAGTATTTTTCTTATCTGTTTGCCAGCTGTTGCTAAGCAAAAGGACGACGGCAGTCAAATTCAAGCTGATAATTTTTATCCAAGAGTAAAAATTGAAACCTCTATGGGTGACATCACGGTCGAACTCGACCGCTCAAGAGCCCCGATAGCAGTGAATAACTTTTTACGTTACGTGGACAAACGCAGTTACGAAGACACCATTTTTCATCGCATCGTAGCTAACTTTGTCGTACAAGGCGGTGGGTACGACGTTGATTTCAACGAGAAACCTTCTTTTCCCGATATCATTAATGAATCGGGTAACGGGTTGAAAAATGAGATGTACACCATTGCCATGGCCCGTCAGAAAGATCCTCACTCTTCAAATCGTCAGTTTTTTTTCAATATGAACGATAACGTTAGCCTCGACCCGGGCCGAGATTGGGGATACACGGTTTTTGGTTATGTCGTAGAAGGCACTGAAGCCCTAGATGCCATATCTTTGGTGGAAACAGATTACGATACTACTTGGGGCTGGGCTGATGTGCCGGTTGAGCCAGTCATCATCAAGCGGGTGACAGTGCTACCACCCGTTTAATGTTTTAAAGTATTTTCAGAAATAAATTGCTCGGCTCATCGTGGCCGGGCAATGCGGTTTTGTCCTGTAACGTGAAACCAAGCTTAGATAACAACCCCATAGATGCTTCATTATTCAAGGCGGTTATTGCTGCCACTTTAGTGAGCCCGAGTGTCTCTTTAGCATGTTTTAGCGTTGCTGTGGCGGCTTCGAAAGCAATACCTCTTCCATGATAACGCTGGGCAAAAGCAAAACCGATGTCGGGCCATTGCAATGATTCTCGCTGCAATAAGCCACACAAACCTAGAGGCACACCATCTTGTATACGTTCCACTAAGCTCAAACAAAAGCCTTGTTGCGCAAACATGGCCAAAGGCCCAGTGTGGATATACGCCAGAGCATCTTCTAATGTGCGTACATTTTTGTCACCTATGTACTTAAGCCAATCAGGCTCGTTCAACAACGCTAAAACAAATTCGGCGTCACTGTCGTTAAGTAAACGAAAGTGCAAACGAGGCGTTGCATTGGGTAAAAGTCGTGCTTGGGAGGAAATTTCACGCATCTTGTTGTCTAACCGCTAAGTGTGAAACAAGCCGTCAATATTACCAATAGCAGCAAGATGTAATGAAACGCCACTGTAGGGCGAAGCGCTGATTTGGCGTACTCAATCAGTAACCCCACTACACTTGGTCTTTGTGCCAACCAATTACGATTAAATTGCATCGCTGTGTCGCTTTGCTCAGTTCCACTTGGCTGAGACAACAAAGTTTCAACGACTAACAAACGCGCTTCTATGCGCCCTTGAAAGGTCTTCCACATTGCTTCTTGTAACCAAAGCAGCAAAACAACAGCAATGCTAAGAAGGTGAGCGTCGCTAAAACAGAAAATGGATACTACAAGTGCAATACAGACCAACTTGATGATGGCTGCAAACGTCTCATAATGATCATATTGATTTTGAAGAACACTCCATTCTTGTCTAAGAGCAGAATCTACATGGCAACATACGGCTTGCATGATATTATCTTAAGCAATAAATATTCACGCTATGGTATGCATATATCGCGACTGAAGCAAACGCCCTATTCAAGCGATTCGGTCTCGGCCTCTGTTTCAAAATCGCAGCCAAAAAATGCCACCTGATTTTTACCGCGCTTTTTCGACATATACATCATTTGATCTGCCTGTTGCATAAAATCACCCAAAGGCTGGCCGACATATTGGGCATAGCCAATACTTACGGTTACCTTAGCGCTAACACGCCTGAAACTACAATGCTCAATAGACTCACAAATTCGATTCGCAATCTCTTTTGATTGCTCGGCGCAGGCCTCTACTAGCAAAATAACAAACTCATCCCCACCATAACGGCATACAACATCGTCAGCGCGCATCTGCTGAGTGATCAAATTAGCTATTTCAACCAGCACTTCATCTCCGACTAAATGACCATCATTGTCATTAATCTGCTTAAAGTCATCTACATCGACTATCAGTAGACTCAGTGGATGTTGGTAGCGAAGACTTCGAGCCGTTTCTATTTCAAGTTTGTTAGTGAAATAGCGCCGGTTATATAACTTTGTTAGCGGGTCTTGTACGGCTAATTCTTCAAGTAGTTGGTTTTTATCATGTAGCTCTTGCAGAACAGTAAATTGCCCCACTCGGTTTTTTTCCGCCAGTCGCGCGATAAAAAAAGCAATAAGCATAGTCGTGAAGCAGGTGAGAATAGGTGACGATGCCTGCCCACTAGGCAACATATAAAGTAAACCAGTACTGACGGCCAACCAACAGCAGAATAATAAGCCAAAAATAAACAACAAATGCCCTTGTACCAACATCGCAATGACCATCATCCCCATGATAAAAGGCACAGGTCCGTGGCCTTGCATACTGGTGTAAATAGACAATACTGTCGCCATAAATGCTAAAAAAGCGGGGTACATCAACTCAAGCAGTGACACTCTCCAAGACGCTGAGTTACTGACTCTGGCCGAGGGCAGCAGCAACAAGTTAAGTAACGCGTACAATACATTGCTTAAATAGACCGCGAGATAAGGCAGCATTTCGGGACTAAATGCCCCTGTGCCCAATCGCAGATGGTGTATTAGATGCACACCGAAGCCTATCAAAGCCACAATGGAAAAATACCAAACCAAGGTTAAATTACTTTTAATCGATGCATTCTTATAGGCAAAAGCTTGGTTCGCGGCGGGCTTGGGTACTATCTGCATATGAATTCTGTTATATGTCTTTACGGCTTCCTTCAAATAACTATAGTCGACATACACAGTTTACGAACCCGTTATGGCATATATTTACGCATTACGATGATTAAATGCTAGCACCTGTGAAATATTGGGCTTATCTAGCGCTAACATCACCAATCTATCAATGCCCACAGCCACGCCTGCACAATCTGGTAAACCAACTTCTAACGCAGATAAAAACAACTCATCAATAGCAACACTCGGCAAGTCATTGTTCTTTCGTAGGCTATTATCAGCATTAAATCGCTGCCGCTGCTCTTCAACATGTGCGAGTTCATGAAAACCATTGGCTAACTCTATTCCTTTAAAATAAAGTTCAAAACGTTCAGCAACGCGTTCATCTTCCTTACAGATCCTAGCCAAAGCAGCCTGACTCGCAGGAAATCCATCAATAAAACACGGTCTTTCGTTCGCTATCTTCGGTTCAATTTCATGGCTAAATAACAATTGCAGAATGGTATCTCTATCTAGTTCATGCTGACAAATATGCTCATAACCTAATTCACTTCCTTTTTGCTGTAAGGCGCTGAGTGAAGCGGTTAACGGATCAATCGATAAATACAATATAAATGCGGCTTGATAGCTCATACGCTGCGCTTTTTCACAGCCCACAACTTGCTGCATCAAATCGTCAAGCTCATCCATTAATTGGCTGTGGTTAAAATCAGGACGATACCACTCAAGCATGGTAAATTCTGGGTTATGGTGCTTCCCCGCCTCTTCATTACGAAACGCCTTAGCAATTTGATAAATCGGGCCGCTTCCTGCACACAATAGGCGCTTCATGGCATATTCAGGAGAAGTTTGCAGATACATTGTCCGCGCATGAGGGGAAGTAGGATCGTTAAATTCGGTTTCAAATACGCGCATATGAAAGTCGCTTACTGACGCATTACTTAACTGAGGTGTTTCTACTTCCATTACATTACGCTGGGCAAAAAACTGACGAATGTCAGCAATGATGTTCGCTCTTTGCTTCAGTGTGGCAATGTCAGCCGTAGGCTGCCAATCATTGCTAGGCTCATAAGGCATAATAGTTCCTTGAATAGCGGGCATAAAAAAGCTCACATGAATGTGAGCTTTTAATTCAATATTAGTAACTTACTTCTGTGCGCGTGACGCGTATTCGCCGCTGCGGGTATCCACTTTTACTACTTCGCCAGTTTGCACAAACAAAGGTACACGAACCACTGCACCTGTGCTTAATGTTGCGGGTTTGCCGCCTGTGCCAGCCGTATCACCTTTTAGACCTGGGTCTGTTTCAGTGATTGCTAACTCAACAAAGTTGGGAGGAGTGACCGCTATCGGTGTACCATTCCACAAGGTAATGGTGCAGCTGTCATTTTCAACCAACCATTTAACGGCGTCGCCAACCGCTTTATCGTCTGCTGCGATTTGCTCAAACGACTCATTATTCATAAAATGCCAGAATTCACCGTCGGTATACAAATATGACAGCTCCATATCCATGACATCTGCACCTTCAAAAGACTCACCTGATTTAAAGGTTTTCTCAATGGTTTTGCCTGAAACAAGCTTTTTTAGCTTAACTCGGTTAAAGGCCTGGCCCTTACCAGGTTTGACGTATTCGTTCTCAAGAATGTTGCAAGGTTCTCCGTCGAGCATAATTTTAACGCCGCCTTTGAACTCATTAGTGCTGATATTAGCCATGTTTCCTCGTAATCAATTAACTGTGTAGAGTATCTAGTTGACACAAATAATACCTAAAAAACTCATTGCTGTAGAGAATAACTGGCAAAAAGTGCTTTCAAGTGCCTTTACTGATCCACTTGCTTTATTAAAGTACCTCGCGTTAGATCCAGCTAAGTTTACGGATGATATCGCTGCACGCCGCTTATTTCCTATGCGTGTACCGGCTCCGTTCGCCAAGCGAATGGAAAAAGGTAACCCTGATGATCCCCTTTTTCGCCAAGTTTTTCCGAGCAAAAAAGAATTCAACTCTGACCCCAATTACCTGCTTGATCCGCTTCAAGAGCAATCAAATAGCAAACCAGGGGTATTACATAAATACCAAAGCCGAGTTTTATTGCTGGTTCGTGGCGGCTGTGCGGTGAACTGCCGCTACTGTTTTCGTCGTCACTTTCCTTACTCAGATAACCATTTAAATAAACAAGAATGGCAAGAAACGCTCGACTACATTCGCCAAGACAGCAAGATCAATGAGGTGATTTATTCTGGTGGTGACCCGCTTATGGCCAAAGATGATTTTTTAGCTTGGTTGACGGAAGAAATCGCTCAAATCGATCATATAAAACGCATTCGTATTCATACTCGCTTACCGGTGGTGATCCCTTCAAGAATAACGCCAGAGCTGATTAAATGGTTTACCCAGACGCGCCTCAAACCCATTATGGTGCTGCATATCAACCATCCACAAGAAATTGATCAGTCTTTACGTGATACATTGCAAAAACTCACCCAGGCAGGTGTCACCTTACTGAACCAAGGTGTGCTGCTGAAAGACATCAATGACAGTGCAGATGCACAAGTCGCCCTGAGTGAAAGCTTATTCGACGCTGGCGTGTTGCCCTATTACCTGCATGTGATGGACAAAGTACAAGGGGCGCAGCATTTTGATCATGAAGACAAAATTGCTAAAGATATAATGGCACAAATGATAAAGCGCCTACCGGGATTTCTGGTACCTAAACTCGTACGAGAGATAGGCGGCCAACCCGGTAAAACGCCAATTGATTTAAATCTTCATCCTTAATTAGGCAAATGTGTTGATCACTGAACCTAAATTTGGATTTGCTGAAGATGATGGTACGTCAGCTGCTGACTCCAGCAGCTGAAGCGTCGCTTGTCCATCTCGTTCCTGTTGGGATTTAGCCATCTGTAACGATTTGATTTCTAGCGTCGCACCGGATGTTCCAGAGGCTGCGCCTCCTTGAATTTCCATACCAGAACCCCTATTGCTTGTAGCAAAGTTGAAAAGCAGGCAAAATCGCCAACTCTTCGCTGTTATCGGCCACTTAGCCCAAAACTTTAACCCATCTACTGATTAAGTCTTATTCATGCAAACTATTATTGAAAAATTAACTGAAAATGCCCAACTAATTTATCGCAAGTCAATTGATGCAGACGCAACGATTGCTAAGTTACAAAGCTCTGGCAAGGGAAAGTTTCAAGCGATATTTCCTGAAGATGCAGGGTTCACTGCCAGCGGCCGCTTTTTTAAACCCTATGTTGAAGAGTTAGCCATGGATATTGCCAGCCTAAGTCAACTCGATAGTGACGAACAAAAGCAGGCCCTGCCTAAAGTCGTGAAAAAAATTGAATTGCTGCTAACCACACTGAATCAATTTCAGGTAAGCGTAAAAGACTAATTTTAGCGCAATCGGTAACAGGCATTTATTGATGGCATAGGTGTTACCGATGACATATGCATTAGCGATGACATAGAAATTAGCGATAAATGAAGGACAGTAAAATGGGATATTGGTATTTGTCTGTTGCTATCGTGGCAGAAGTGATTGGTACAATGGCCCTAAAGGCCTCGAATGGTTTTTCCCACCTAGTCTCTAGTACAATTTGTGTTGTGAGCTATGCAACAACGTTTTACTTTCTTTCTTTGGTGTTAAAAACCGTCCCCGTAGGGGTCGCCTACGCAATTTGGGCGGGTATGGGGATTGTCTTGATCGCGGTTATCAGTGCCGTGATCTATAAAGAGCTACCTGACCTGCCTGCCGTGCTCGGTATGGGCTTAATCCTAAGTGGCGTGCTTGTGATCAATATATTTTCGAAAACCTCTGGCCATTAAAAGCTCTGGATCTAGGTTACTCAGAGCCGCTTAATTGGCTCATAGGCAGTGATGCAATGCGCTGATCAATTTCGTTAAGTAATTCTTTGTATTGTGGGCTATCAACCTGCTTAAACTGCTGGGTAAAACTGGCTTTATTTAAGTTTTCAGGAAGCCCTTGTGTCTCCGGGAAAAATATTCTTTCACTCACACTCTTAGCCAATAATTTTTGCAATAAGAAAGCTGTTTTATCGTCAGTGGCAACAAGCGCAAACTTCACACCTGCGTGGTCGGCCGCCAAGTCCACAAAACTGTAACCGCTGCCACCCGCACCTCGGTCCATTAATTCTTTAAATTCGCCAATTGCTGCAGTTAAGCCCTGCTCAGACAATACTTTTATAGCGGCTGAGAATATAAAGTGCTGGCTTAAATCCCCTCTATTCATCAGAGTCGGTAATTTTAAAGGCGCAGCGATACGCTTCGGCACAGGTTGTACATCGCCGACGAAATTCGCAAAACGATGATGCCCAGCATAGGTGGCGAGTGCCATTATGGCCGCTTCATTTTCTTCATCTGCACTATCTTCACTGGAGCGACTCAATGCTTCGGCAAATAACGGCTGAATATAGCGCCCTAAAGATTGGGCAGTCGGGCGTCGCCCTACTTCTAAATTGGCTAAAAAGCGTAAATAATGTGCCGTAGCAACACTTAACTCACTTTCTTCACCAATGTCTCGCTTAAGCTCTTTTAAGTTGCGCAAAAATGCATCCAATGGGCGCATAGCAATAATCATACTGCCTTGAAACATTCGAATACTATCAATCTGTTGCACAAACTGGCTGGCAATGTCGCTATCTGTCCACCAATCAGCTAACCACACTAAGGTAGCCAATGTTTTCTTACCTGGCAAAACGATACTACCAAGACGCACTTCATCTAGCTGCAAGCCTTCACCAGGCAAAACCAAGGCACTGAAGTTTACGTAGCGCCCTAGCGGATTTGGGGGGAGTTGGTAACTGGCAGAAATGCTACTAGCAACAGGCGTAATATTAACCTGGCCATGAAATTGCGCTTTCGCGCGCTGCAAAAAGCCTACTAGGCTATTTAGCTGGTTTTCAGTTAGGGGTATTTGCTGATCTAAGGTGCGGTCTTGCACACTTTGTTTAATTTGCGCAATGAGCTCTTGTACTGATTCAGCGTCATTTACTTGGGTGGCGCTGGTTGCAACAACCAAAGGCTGCTCCTCAACGCTGGCTATAAACAATGCTGCAATAAAGCCAACAAGTAACACGACCACTATCAATAAAAATTTAAAAAAACGCAGCAAATTAGGTCCTTGCATAATTAAAGAGTAAACCTAGCGACCAACAGATAATTAAACGTCTGCCATATTGCCTTTACTTTCTAGCCAAGACTTACGATCCCCAGCACGCTTTTTAGCGAGCAACATATCCATGGTTTCTAACATTTCGCTTGGCTCTTCTATCGTCAACTGCACCAAACGTCGGGTGTTGGGATCCATAGTGGTTTCACGCAATTGTAATGGGTTCATTTCCCCAAGACCTTTAAAGCGCTGCACATTCACCTTGCCGCGTTTCTTCTCAGCTGCGATGCGATCAAGAATGCCTTGTTTTTCACCCTCATCTAGGGCGTAAAAGACTTCTTTTCCTACGTCTATTCTGAACAAAGGTGGCATGGCAACATAAGCATGACCATTCTCCACTAAGGCTCTGAAATGCCTAACGAATAAGGCACACAATAACGTCGCGATGTGCAACCCATCGGAGTCAGCATCGGCAAGAATACACACTTTGTTGTAGCGCAAGCCGCTTAAGTCTTCAGAATCTGGGTCAATCCCTAGTGCTACGGAAATATCATGTATTTCTTGTGAGGCAAGCACCTGAGAAGAGTCGACTTCCCAGCTGTTCAAGATTTTACCTCTTAGTGGCATGATAGCTTGAAACTCTCGGTCTCTAGCTTGCTTAGCCGAGCCACCCGCTGAGTCTCCTTCCACCAAAAACAGTTCCGAGCGACCAGTGTCTTGGGTTGAACAATCGGTTAATTTGCCAGGCAAGGCCGGGCCTTGAGTGACTTTCTTACGCGCCACTTTCTTACTTTGGCGTAAACGACTCTGTGCATTACTAATACACATTTCAGCCAACTGCTCTGCGACACCAGTATGCTGATTTAACCACAAACTGAAGGCATCTTTGACGATCCCTGAGACAAAAGCAGCGGCTTGACGTGACGACAGGCGCTCTTTAATTTGCCCAGCAAATTGCGGGTCTTGCATTTTAGTGGACAGCACATAACTACAGCGATCCCAGATATCTTCTGGGGTTAATTTGATGCCTCTTGGCAGCAAATTACGGAATTCACAAAACTCACGCATGGCTTCAAGTAAACCTTGGCGTAAACCGTTTACGTGAGTACCACCTTGCGCCGTAGGGATAAGGTTGACGTAACTTTCGGTGATCATCTCACCGCCCTCGGGCAACCAAATAACCGCCCAATCAACCGCTTCTGTGTTGCCACTGACCGCGCCAACAAAAGGGGTATCAGCAGGCAGCGTGATACTCTCACCGGTCGATTGATATAAGTAGTCTTTTAAGCCGTCTTCAAAGTACCACTCGTGGGTTTCTTTACTGACTTTGTCATCAAAACGGATACGCAGCCCGGGGCACAATACGGCTTTTGCCCGCAGCACATGAAGTAACTTGGTGACAGAAAACTTAGCCGAATCAAAATATTGTTCATCAGGCCAGAAATGCACACGGGTACCGCTGTTTCGTTTGCCACAGGTGTCGACTACTTTTAAATCTTCAACTTTTTCGCCATTCTCAAAGGCGATTTGATACACGCTACCTTCACGGCGGATACTCACCTCAACCCGCTTTGATAAGGCATTTACCACGGATATTCCCACCCCGTGTAAACCACCGGAAAACTGGTAATTTTTATTAGAAAATTTACCACCAGCGTGTAACTTGGTCATGATCAATTCAACGCCAGAGATACCTTCCTCTGCGTGAATATCCACTGGCATGCCTCGGCCATCATCAGTGACTTCCAAGGACTGGTCAGGATGCAATACCACCTTAATTGAACTGGCAAAGCCTCCAAGGGCTTCATCGACACTGTTATCAATAACCTCTTGACTAAGGTGGTTCGGTCGCGTGGTGTCGGTATACATACCTGGGCGACGCTTGACCGGGTCAAGGCCATTTAAAACTTCAATTGCATCTGCGTTATATTGATTAGACATAGTTCTTATTTTTGTTGTGGCCGTTGATAAAAATGATTAGGCAATAGGTAAGAGCCAATATGCTCATGTTATACCAATCTACAATTAGTCGTGCAGCAGAAACTGAAAAATATCTTTCAAAAAGCGTTCGTATCCTTGAAAGCTATGATCTCCGCCTTCCTCGATGGTCAACTTCGCTCCCATGTATTTTTTCTCTGCCTGTCGATAGTCTAAGGTTTCATCAGCAGTTTGCAATAATACCCAGTAGTTTTGCGGGCTTGCCAGAGATTTAGTATCAAAGCTGGTTAAATCACGTGTATGCGATTCATCTAAGCTGAATTTTTGCTTTGTGTAGGGGTTAACATGCTCCCCTAAATAATCAGCTAATAAATTGTAGGGTTGCACCGCTGGGTTAATTAATACTGCTTTGCCCCCGTAACGTTCAAGCAAGTAGCTTGAAAAATAGCCCCCCATTGAACTGCCAATAAAACCAAAATCGGCATTCGGGTGTTGAGCAATTAGCTCATCTAAGGCTTTAGCGGCTGGCTTGGGGTGATTATCCAATTGGGGAATATAAAAGGTTAAATCTGGATAGTACTCTTCCACGAAGGCTTTGGTCTGTTGGGCTTTAACCGATTGAGGTGAGCTCAAAAAGCCGTGTAAATAAATAACTACTTGTTCACGTTTACTAACTGTCATGAATATTCCATTAAATTCTAATGATACGGGTCTCAACTCGCCCGTTATCATTCAGTTCGAGCATGCGATAGCCAGGCGCTTCGTGACTGGCGGCAAATTCTTTTGTATTCGCCCATTGCCAACACGTAGAAGGAGCTGACATAAAAACGCATTGCTCACTTTGCGCTTCACTGGCGTGATGTATATGCCCGTGCAGCACCACTTTAATTTGAGGAAGCTGGGCAACACGTTGCAAAAAGACGTCACTGTTGCGCCACGGGTGATTGTCCATCCACCCGCCACAAGCATGGGGATGATGATGCACCACCAGCAAATGGTGTAGCGCCGGGTTAAGTTGGACTTGTTCTGTGAGATAAGCAAGCTCTGAGGTTGATATTTCCCCACAGGTGTCATCGGTTTTAGTATTCAAACCATGGACTTGCCAACAAGCCCCTGCATTCAAAGAGACTGGCCAGCCCGCGGAATCATTAAGCTCAGAGTTTAATGGCTCAAGATGGTCATGATTACCGGGGATAACCAAAAGTGGCGCAGTTAATTTACTTTGCTGCCATAATTGGGAAAATAACCGATAACTCGCTAAGCCTTTGGCGGCATAGTCTTCAGCACTGACATCGCCGCTGAGTATCACTAAATCTGGTTGGTGACACGCCACATCAGCTAATACAGCTTGCAAGCTATTGTGCGGGTTAATGCCCTGATAACCCGCTTGGTGCTTATCGGCAAATAAATGACAATCTGATATTTGCGCTACCTTGTAACTCAAGCGAGCCTCATCTATTTACGCACTCGTTGCCTGAAGTTGATCTTTATGTTTAGAGCAAAACAACAACCATTCACTCAAAAATAAATTCACCATCTCTTTTTCATTTTTTTGATGCATTTTGATATTCGGATATTCATAGCTAGGCTGTAAGGCTCCAATATGCTGGGCTTCAATCACTTCAGCTAACTGCGCATCATGGTATAAACGTACACGCACCACTGGGTGCATAAAATCAGGCCCAATAACGGAGTCTTGAGACATAACCACTGTGCTGGTGTAACGACTGCACTCAACAATTTTGATGCTGTAATTCAAAACCTTGTTTACCTGAAATTGGTATTCCAAATCTTCGGTATCGCAATCAGGTAAAAGCCTTATTAATCGCACATAGTTCAGCGCACACACTCGCTGAATACTCGGCAAGTGCGGCACGTATTTGCGTCTTACATCTTGTTCAATCTTTCCAGTCATCAAGTACTCGTTGTTTATTCATAGCAAACCACTGCAGCGCGATTAACGTAGCTGCATTATCTATCTTTCCTTGATTAATCCATTCTAGCGCTTGGTCTTCTGGTACTCGATGTACCAAAATGTCTTCGCTTTCATAGTCTAGTCCATGAACGCCTTTCGCTTGGCTGGCATCAACTTGTGCCACAAAAATATGCAATCTTTCCGTGGTGCCACCTGGGCTAGCTAGATAGCTTATGGCTTTTTTAAGATGGGTGATGGTCACCCCTGCTTCTTCCTGTGCTTCTCGATAACACACGGCTTCAGGTGTCTCACCTGGGTCTATAATACCAGCGACTATCTCTAACAACCATGGTGAATCGGATGTCGCTAAAGCACCAATGCGAATTTGTTCAACCATGACGAATTCTTTTAGGTGGGGATCATAAGGCAATACTGCAACCGCATGCCCTCTTTCGAATATCTCGCGCTCTACGGTTTCACTCCAGCCTCCCTTGTACAGCTTGTGTTTAAAATGATATTTAACCATTTTAAAAAAACCTAAATAAAGTGGCTCTTTGCGCGTAATTTCCACGTCTTTGCTGGAAAACTGCTGAACTTTAGACATAAATCCCCTTTTAATTATTCACTTTAGCACCATATAGTGGGGCTACATTTAGCGGTTCAAGACTCGTATAATATTCTGTTACACTTGAAGCGTTAGATTTACGTCTGGATGTTTCGTGTTCAGACTCAATGTATTTAAACTTTAGCGTCTTTAAATGCGACATATAATAAACGTAAAAAATTATGGTCTCGCTGCCACAAGCAAAATTCATCAAGGAACACACATGAAAAAAACACTTCTTTCGCTATTGATTGGCTTTGGCGTTACGAATCACGCATTTGCTGACGACTTATTAAGCGTATATCAGCAAGCATTACAGAATGATCCGGCTACGTTGCAATCACAAGCAAACAGAGAAGCTGCTTTTTCTGATATTGAAATCAGTCGTGCAGGTTTGTTACCTCAAGTATCGCTAAGTTTGCAAGCAGCTGAAACCTATGGCGACTTAGACCGCTCAACAAACGACGTTACGTTGAATTTATCACAAACCATCTATGATCGTTCACTTTGGGTTGGGTTGGACCGAGCAGAGCTTGTAGCCAGCCAATCTGATGCCTCACTTGCATTTACCATGCAAAACCTTATTTTACGCACTGTGAGTGCATATTTCGACACACTTCAAGCGCAAGATGACCTGGCATTCGCCCGCGCAGAAAAACGCGCTATCGCCCGCCAACTCGAACAAACTAAGCAGCGCTTTGAAGTGGGGCTAACTGCCATTACTGATGTGCATGAAGCGCAGGCACAATACGATACTTCAGTAGCCGCTGAAATCAGCGCCGAAAATGCGGTAGAAACCAACCTTGAAGCTCTACGTGAAATCACCGGTATTTATCACCCTGATCTAAACGTACTTAATACCGAGCAATTCTCTGCCAGCTTGCCTACTCCAGCCAATGTAAATGATTGGCTGAAAACCGCTGAACAACGTAATTTAGAGCTATTGGTTTCAAATGCCAGTGTTGATATCGCTAAATTTGATATTAAAAGTGCCCGCTCTGGCCATTACCCAACGGTTGGCATAAGCGGAAGTGCTAACAGTAACGATACGGATGGTTTTGCTATCAACCCTGGTGCCGGCGGCAGTGATCGTTTCAATACATATGGCTTGACGTTATCAGTTGACGTGCCTTTGTACACAGGTGGCCGTGTGTCAGCCAACGTTGAATCGGCAAAACACCGATTTGTTGCTACAAGCGAAGATCGCGAACGTATTCACCGCTCAGTGATCCGCAACGTACGCTCTAACTACAATGATATCAAAGCGGCTATTTCACGTATTAAAGCGTTTGAACAAGCGGTTGTATCTGCTCAAAGTGCATTAAAAGCCACAGAGGCCGGTTTTGACGTAGGTACCCGAACCATAGTTGACGTACTTGACAGCACTCGTAACTTATTCGATGCCCGTCGTAACCTTTCAAGTGCCCGATACGGCTATGTGATCAGCGTACTTAACCTCAAGCTAGCCGCAGGTACATTATCAATTGAAGACGTAACCGATATTAACCAAGGCCTTACCGCCCAGCTTGAAGAGTAGCATCACGGCTAATCTAAATATCGTATAAAAAAGCAGCTCAGGCTGCTTTTTTTTATTTTGCCACTACTGTTTTTGCTGCAAGGGTATTGCTGTCAGTTAAGCACAGAGCTATTTATTATCCCCTAATAAAGATAAGGCCACTGCTTCAGCGACTTTTATACCGTCAATGCCCGCCGATAAAATCCCGCCGGCGTAGCCTGCGCCCTCCCCAGCAGGATAAAGTCCATTGACGTTAACACTTTGAAAGTCAGCACCACGCTTAATCGATATCGGTGAAGACGTGCGAGTTTCTACCCCAGTTAACAAGCCATCCGCTTTGGCAAAGCCTTTAATTTGTTTATCAAACGCGGGGATCGCTTCACGAATAGCGCTTATTGCATAATCCGGTAAAACGTTAGATAAGTCTGTGAGCTTTACCCCAGGTGTGTACGACGGTTTTACCTCGCCTAATTCAGAAGAGGTTTTCCCTGTTAAAAAATCACCAATCAGTTGTGCTGGGGCATCATAATTGCTGCCACCTAATGCATAGGCCTGCTCTTCTAACTTACGCTGTAAATCAATTCCGGCTAATGGGTGACCAGGAAAGTCTTTCCCAGGCTCAATCCCGACCACTATTGCACTGTTAGCGTTACGCTCATGGCGTGAATACTGGCTCATGCCATTCGTTACCACTCGGCCTTCTTCTGATGCCGCGGCTACCACTGTGCCACCTGGGCACATACAAAAGCTGTAAACCGCACGGCCATTCTTACAATGATGTACCAGTTTATAATCTGCCGCCCCTAATATAGGGTGTCCCGCATTGGGCCCAAAACGACACTCATCAATCATAGATTGCTCATGTTCGATTCTAAAACCCACTGAGAATGGCTTAGCTTCAATATACACATTGCGCTCATAGAGCATTTTGAAAGTGTCTCGAGCGCTATGCCCCACAGCTAATACTGCGTGGCGGCAAGGCAAATGCTCGCCAGTGGATAAGCTTAACCCTGTCAGTTGCCCATTCTCGATATGCACATTGTCGACTCGGGTACTGAAACGAATTTCACCGCCCAGCTCAATAATTTGTGCACGCATACGCTCGACCATAGCCACCAGCTTAAACGTACCTATATGTGGTTTGCTCACGTACATGATTTCATCAGGTGCGCCAGCATCCACAAACTCGCTGAGTACCTTGCGACCATAATGTTTGCGATCTTTGACTTGGCTATACAGTTTGCCGTCGGAAAAGGTGCCTGCCCCGCCCTCGCCAAACTGCACGTTAGATTCTGTATTAAGCGGTTTTTTACGCCAAAAGCCAAACGTATCTTTTGTACGCTCTCGCACTTCTTTGCCGCGCTCAAGGATAATCGGCTTGAATCCCATTTGCGCTAACAGCAACCCTGCAAATAAGCCACAAGGCCCAAGCCCAATCACGACTGGGCGCTCATTTAATGCCTCTGGCGCGTGGCCAACAAATTTGTAGCGGGTATCCGGTGCTAATCTGACATGGGGATCGTTATCGAATTTGGCCAATAGCGCCTGCTGGTCATCTACTTCGATGTCTAATGTGTAAATCAATTGAATATCAAACTTATTACGCGCATCAAAGCCGCGTTTAAACACTGAGACTGGGCCTAGTTGCGCTGCGCTGCAACCCAGTTTATCTAATATCGCTTGGGTAAGATCCGTATCTTGATGATCAAGCGGGAGTTTTATATCGGTTAAACGCAGCATAGACATATCCAAAAAGTAAGCGCAGGGGCACAGCCCAGAACAAAAATAATAAGCTGAGTATTTTAAGCCATGCGCGGCCGCCTGTCTGGTTTATTCAGTAATATATTACCGAGTTAACATCGAGTCTTCGTTCTTGCCTTCTTGTATTTATAGCGCCGATAAGTATGATCGGCGCCAATATCGATTAACCAAGATTTTGCTTATGACCTTTGTAGTCACCGACAACTGTATAAAATGCAAATACACAGACTGCGTTGCCGTATGTCCCGTGGATGCCTTTTTTGAAGGGCCAAATTTCTTGGTGATCGACCCAGACATCTGTATTGATTGCGCATTATGTGAACCTGAATGCCCAGCCAAAGCGATATACCAAGATGATAAGCTGCCTGCTGGGCAAGAAGCCTTCAATGAACTCAATGCTGAGCTCTCTAAAATTTGGCCGAATATTATTGAAGTTATCCCACCTCCGGCGGATGCCAAAGAATGGGATGGCGTGCCAAATAAGCTAGAGTACTTAGAAACCTGACTCTTCTTGAACGACAAAACTCTGGCTAGTCTTTCTCAAATCAAAACATCACTAAAACTGTTGCACATTAATTAAACAGAATCATTTCAATATCACAGGCTTTGTTGATAGTTGTAGATACACCTTCTATCTACAAAGTCGACCCTCTTTATGTCAGATAACAAAGCAGCCCCGTCTATTCCTCGTGACAAAGAAAATGACCATACCCAAACCATGGCTGAGCAGCGCCAAGCATTTGTAAAACAGTACACGCAAAGTGAGCTTAATCACGTTGGGCATTATTCTTTAAGCCCAGAGCAAACCGCCGGTAATATTGAAAATTTCATTGGTGTCGCCCAGGTCCCAATAGGCTTAGCCGGGCCAGTCAAAGTCAACGGTGAGCATGCCAAAGGCGACTTCTATGTTCCTTTGGCGACAACCGAAGGCACCTTGGTCGCCAGTTATAACCGAGGTATGCGCGTACTTGGCGCAGCAGGTGGCGTAAAAGTCACCGTAGTAGACGATGTCATGCAACGAGCTCCCGTTTTCATTTTTGAAGATGCCCGCCAAGCTCACGCATTTGGGAATTGGATAAGCGCACAGTTTGACGACATAAAATCACAAGCCGAAACCACCACTAGTGTAGGTAAACTGCGTAACATAGAGCAGTATGCAGCGGCGCGTATGCTGTATTTACGCTTTAACTTCACTACAGGTGATGCAGCTGGGCAAAATATGGTGGGTAAAGCCACATTTGCCGCTTGTGAATGGATAAAGGCGAATTACCCCGGAGCAGGTTTGCAGCGTTATAATTTATCCGGCGCAATGGATACTGACAAGAAACACTCTCAGCTCAACACCCTGCACAGTCGCGGCAAACGGGTGATTGCTGAGGCAACCATAAGCAGCGAAATTCTAGAATCGAAACTTGGTGTGTCAGCGCAGATGTTATTTAAAATGCGGCAAATATCCAATATGGGCAGCTTTATGGCAGGCTCAATCAACAATGGCTCACACTCAGCTAACGGTATCACGGCTATGTTTATCGCTTGTGGACAAGATGCGGCCAACGTAGCGGAATCTTCCGCTGCACTTTCGTTTGTCGATGTGGATGAACAAGACAACTTCTACATTGCGATTACCCTGCCCTCATTGATTGTCGCCACCTATGGCGGCGGCACTGCACTAGCGACGCAAAAAGAATGCTTAGAAATGATGGACTGCTTTGGTGAAGGGAAAGCAAAGAAACTCGCTGAAATTATCGGAGCAACGGTATTAGCGGGTGAGCTGTCTTTAAGTGCTGCCGTATTAGCTGGCGACTGGGTAACTAGCCACGATGCATTAGGGCGTAATCGCTAAATACCATTACTGCAAAAGTGTAAGGCAAAGCGCCTAGCAAGCGCTTTGAACAAAATGCAGTTAAAGAATTACTCTAGCTCCTCACTGTCCTTAAGATAATGGCTCAAGCCAGCGCGAAGATCTGCAGGTAAAGACGTTGGCATGTGCGACGGACGGTCCACGTAAACATGCACGAATTGTCCGACCGCACTTGCCTGTTCACTCCCCTCTGAAAATACTGCTAGTTGATAAACCACTGAGCTATTCCCCAGCTTTAAAATAGTCAAACCAATGTCGAGTACAGCCGGGTAACTCACTGAAGCAAAGTACTGGCAGCGTGTTTCTACCACCAAACCAATAGGGCCACTACCATCTAGCTGTAACCAGCCATTATCAATTAATAAACGATTAACCACTGTATCGAAAAAGCTGTAATACGCCACATTGTTGACATGGCCATACACATCATTATCGGCCCAGCGTGTATCGATAGTATCGAAGTAGCGAAAATCACTGCGCGTAGGAGGGGATTTTTTAGCTGTCGTTGGTGTTGTCATCAAAATAACTCCATTTTACGGTTGATACCACTTTACGCGACGGCCTTGGTGATACATTTTCTGCTGCAACTTTTTGCAACGGCAGATGCAGTTAGTGCGGTAACTACAGCGAGTACAACACTTAATATTGCAATTACTGACGGACTATCGCTTACACAAATCTATCTTCACCACGCTTGCTGATATAGTGCCAAGGCATCTTCAAACGTGACCTCGCGGGGGTTATTCATCAACAACCGCGTTTGTAACATTGCCTCACTCGCTAACGCCGTTAGCGCCTCTTGCGCTATACCGTAATCACGTAAGCGCTTAGTGATCCCTAAAGCACGACAAAACTGCTGCATATATGCGATGAACTCTAACGCCTGTTCGCTTTGCGACAGATCCGCTAATTGTGGATTCACCACCAAGGCAAGTTGGGCGTACTCTCGCTCAGCCGCTGGCAAATTGAAGCGCATAACATGCGGCAGCATAAGCGCATTCGTTAGTCCGTGAGCCATGTGATAAATCCCCCCTAAAGGATATGCCAAGGCATGCACAGCAGCCACGGGAGCATTTGCGAAGGCTTGTCCCGCCAGCATCGCCCCTAAAAGCGTTCCGCCTCGGTGATTTATATCTTGCCCGTTTACGTAGCAAGCAGGCAGATGACTAGACAGCAGTGCTAATGCTTTGAGGGCTAGGTTATCCGACAAGGGGTTTTTCTTATGTTTACTAGTAAAGGCTTCGATAGCATGTACCATGGCATCAACACCGGTTTCGGCGGTGATATGGGCGGGCAAACCTAGCGTAAGGCATGGGTCTAGTAAAGCTACATCAGGGTACAACACAGGCGAGACAACACCCGCTTTGGTTGACTCGCCTGTGGTCACAATGGAAATAGGCGTCACTTCAGAACCGGTTCCCGCGGTCGTCGGAATAAGCACCAATGGCTTACGTTCAGATCTGACTAAATCCACACCGTACATATCAGTGAGTGCTTGTTGCTCCATCGCTAATACTGCGGCTAGCTTGGCGCTATCCATTGAGCTGCCGCCCCCAATGCCAATGACGACATCGGCATTTTTCGCTTGCTCAGCAGCAGCGAATATCACCGCTTCTGGCGGGTCAGCCTGCACACCATCAAACACTGAGAATGTTACGCCAGAGACATCCAGCTCAGCAAATACAGCATCAAGCACCCCAGCGTTGAGTAAACCTTTATCGGTAATGACAAGAATCGATTTCGCATCAAAGCGAGATATCAATAGTGCAGGTAAAGACAAAGCCGCATTCACCCCAAAACGAATATCGCCTACGGTTTTAAACTCAAAGTCATTAATCTCTTGCATCTCTGTCAACGTGCTGGTCGCGAATGAGTAATACTGATGCTAACAGAGAAATTTTTCTCTCAGGCTTTATCGTAGTGATATATCAAGCTTAAAATTTGTTATAGATATAAAGCGCCACTTCTTACATCTGTATACCAATCCTTAATTGACAGTAGTGTAGAATTCAATATTCTATCGTCGATTTTCTAGCTAACTTCGTGAGTCCATGAACGCGTTATCCCTACAAGCCAAATTTATTCGTATTCGCTCGAACAAACTGTTCGAGATTTTTGTGATTTCGGTGATCATATTTTCAGCCCTGTTAGTGGGGGCAAAAACCTATGAAATGTCTCCCACTATGTATCACCTCACCCAATTTTTAGATTGGTTTATCAGTGCGTTTTTCTTAACTGAAATCACCATTCGCTTTTTAGCCGAAGAGCGTAAAAAAGACTTTTTTAAGAACTTCTGGAATGTGTTCGATACGTTAATCGTTATCGTTAGTCTTATTCCGGCAGAAGATGCCGACCTCGCCGTTATCGCCCGTTTGGTAAGGGTATTTCGCGTACTGCGGATGATTTCAATCATTCCAGAGCTACGTATTCTACTTGTGTCTTTAGTTAAAGCCCTACCTCAACTGGGCTACGTCATGCTGCTGATGTTCATTATCTTCTATATCTATGCGGCAATAGGTAGCACCTTGTTTGAAAGTATTAACCCTGATTTATGGGGCGATATTGCCATTTCCTTGTTAACCCTATTCAGGGTGATGACCTTTGAGGATTGGACCGATGTCATGTATGAAACCATGGAGGTCTACCCTCTGAGTTGGGTTTTCTACTTAACCTTTATTTTCTTTACCGCCTTTGCCTTCTTAAATATGGTGATTGGCATAGTCGTAAGTGTGATGGAGCAAGAAAATGAGCTGGCGCGCAAGCAAAAAGCCAAGGAAGATGCCGCGGAACACGACTTGGAGGAAGAACCCACACTCAGCGACTTGTTAGTGCACATCAAAGGGCTGCAACAACAAGTTGAGCAACTTGGTGCACAAACCACCAAACAGGAGAAAAAATAGATGCATATCGTTTGCCCCCATTGCTATGCCATTAATAACGTCCCTGAGAGTAAAGAACATACTCAAGCCAATTGCGGTAAATGCCAGCAGAAACTGCATACCCATCAACCGTGTCAATTAACTCAAGGTCAGTTTTACCGATACATTGAACGCAACCACTTACCTGTATTGGTAGATTTCTGGGCCAGTTGGTGCGGGCCATGCAAAAATTTTGCCCCGGTCTTCGCGAAATTAGCAGGCCAGACTGACAGCATTCTGTTCGCGCAGTTAAATACTGAACATGCACAGCAAATTAGCAGCGAGGCAGGGATACGCAGTATCCCAACATTGATTTTGTTTCATCAAGGCAAAGAAATAGACAGGGTGTCAGGTGCTTTAGGTGAAGCGCAATTGAGACAATGGATCATGCAGGCGATACAAAAGTGTTAGCCTAGCCAATAACATAAAAAAAGCCCGTCACGTATTGAGCGTCACGGGCTTTTTTTATTGTATTTACGCACTGAAACTAATCAGCGTATTTCGCTTTCAGCTGTGCTTGGCGAGCTATGTTTTCCTCGCTTTTCATTTCACGTCGCTCGAGCTTGCGTTTAGCTAACAAGTTGCTGCCATCTAAAAACAAGGCTTCCACGTAATTTAGATAGATTTCCTCGTTCTGCATATCGTCATTCACTACCGCATCATATTGTTGCACCGCTTTTTTGTAGTCCTTTTTGGCAACCAGTACTTGTGCATAAGTGTCGACGGCTGCGGCATTATCTGGGCGCTGCTTTACCGCTTTTTCAGCATATTGCAGAGCGTCTTCTAATTTATTTTGCTGTAAATACAAATAAGCTAAATTGTTTAACGCGACGAAGTTATTAGGATTTTTCTGCAGCAATGTTTGATAGCTTGCAACAGCCTCGTCATCACCGCTATTGATTTGTCGCTCAGCCAACATCATCAGTGCCGCACCATCATTAGGTGCCTTTTCTAAGTGCGCTTGAATCGCACTTAAGGCCTGATCTTTTTTATTCAAACGCTCAAGTGTGAATACCCAAAGCACTAAATTACGACCATTGGGCAGCCCAAGGTAGGCCGCATGCGCATTGGGCTCTGCTTGTTCAAAATTGCCATCTACAATCAATAAACGCGCTAAAAAGCCTTTAACGATAGGCATTTTCTTTAACTCAGCGGGAATAGCATCATACGCTTTTTTGCCAGCTTCCATGTCTTTGTTCATGAGTAAGAAATGCGTATGTAGCAACTGCATTTGCGTATCATTTCGTAGCGCTAAAAAGCCTTCAGTCAGTTCGACTCCATCGGCATATTTGCCAGTGTTGTCTAACAACAAAAGCTTTCCAATCACGGCTTGTTTATCGTTCGGTGCTTTACTCAACCACTTGTCATAGTGCGCTTGCGCCCCTGGCATATCGCCAGAACGAATGAGCGCTTGGCCTTTCCCCTGCCAATAGGCGGGAGGTAACGGTGACGCTTGCTCAACTTTAGCAAATTGTTGCAAGGCTAAATCATATTGTTGCTCAAGCAGCAAAACACGAGCGTAAAGCATGATGACCTGTTGATTATCAGGTGCCTTGGCTACGGCTTGCTTAATGAGCTCAATTCCTTGCTCGGTTTTACCTTGTTGTTTACTAAGTAAATAAGAGGTCGCCAAGGCAGGCGTGTAATCAGGGTAACGCTTGAGTAAATTGCTCAAGCCAGATTGTGCTTGGCTGTAGTCTTTTTCAGCTATAGCGATATTGACCAACCCCAGAGCTGCACCTTTGTGCTCAGGATCAATTTCTAGCACCTGCTGAAACTCCCCCTTCGCTTTGGTTCGCTCTTGCTGCTTACTAAATACCTCTCCGGCAAGTAAATAAGCGCTGATGTCGTTAGGATCTTCGCGCTTCCATTGTTCAGACAGCTCTATAGCTTTGTCATACTGTTTGGTCGTTATGTAGGCCGTGGCTAAGGTTTTCTTTGCGCTTTCCAGTTCAGGAGATTTTTCCAGCGCTTCTTCTAAATTAACTATCCCATCTAGGTTATTCAGGGAAAGTTTGAGTAGCCCCAAACGGGTTAAATCTTCTGCTGAGGTGCTGATACCAGAGGATTTTTCCACTAGTTCTTTCGCTTCTTTTACATTGCCTTGGCGGAGTAGCTCGTAACTTGCCTTGGAAAACAATTGTGCATCTTGTTCGCTCACTTGCTCAATGCGCTCCAGCACATCGCCCGCTTCTGTGTTTAAGCCTAACTGTAATTGACTGGCTGCGAGTAATCTCAAACCTGGGTGATTACCGGGCAAATTGCTGGCCACCAAAGAGAGGTGTTGCTGGGCAGATTCAAAGTCTTTTTGCTGATACGCAGCATATCCGGCAATTAAACGTAACGAAGGGTCGTTGACGCCATTTTGAATGCCTAGCTCAGCGTACTTTTGCGCTTCTGGGAAATCATTATCTGCTATTCGTGCCGCCGCTTTAAGTTGATTGAGTAAACCATTCTTAGCATTTACCTTTAGCAGAGTATCGACATAAGGCTCTGCTTTTGCCGTCTCGCCTAAATCAACCCAAAGCTTGGCCAGAACAAACGTGGTTTGCAGATCGTCAGGGTATAAGGACACATAATGGTCAAATTCTTGCGCTGCCGCTTTTGGATCCTGCAGACTTAAATGTAATTGTGCCGCCAACTTAAGCACTTCTGGATGATCAGGATGCTCAGCTTTCAACTGAGTGATATTTTGCAGAGCAAGAGGGTAGGCTTTATCCAGAATATCGCTGTAGACTTGGCTCAGTGACTTAAACACTGAGTCTGTTTCCAGTTGGCCTTGGTCAGCAATAATCGCTCTGGCATCATCAGGCTTGTTCAAGCGCACCAAGGAAACGACTTTAAAAAAGCCAATTTCTGCTTTTTCTTCGTTACTTAAATTAACGTTTGTATCTTCCATTTCACTGATGGCAGCATATGCGCCTGTTCGCTGGTAGGCTCTGGTCAGCAACGGCAGTACTTTCGCCCCATCATAACCGTATTCTAACGCGCGACTGAGTTCTTTTTCGGCACTCTCAAATTGCTTTTCTTCGATATACACTTTACCCAACTCAAAACGAGCTTCAGGGGATTTCGGCGCTAGCTGCACAGCGGTTTTCAAGGAAATAATGGCTGAAGCGTTATCGTTTTGCGCGATGAATTTCTGCGCTGCTTGAATATGCTCTTCACTGGTTTGCTGGCCACAACTGATCAACATCCCTAGTGATAGTGCGATTATCGTTTTTTTCATTTTATGCATCTTCCTTATCCTATTTTTTCGCTCTTTTTAGCGCGGCCTTTTAGCGTGCAACAATGCGCTACGGGTAGTGCGAATTTCCAATATCTTCCGGCTAATCGATACGCTATAAAAAATATATTACTCGAACACTTGGTCTAGTGAAACGGACAATCGTTGCAATTGTCACTCAAATATTTTTAGCTTGAATCGCCTTTGATGAACAATTTTATCCTGCTCCAGCAAATCACGGGCAATTTAATACTCTAAAAATAATTATCTGAAATCTGTGGCACACAGAAACATGTCAGAATTATTTTAATTTCATGACAATTGAGTGCTTTTTTAAAGCTTAATTATCATTGCATTAACCCCTTGATAACAAGTTCACCAGAGATATTCAACAAATACAGATAAGTTCAAATAAAACGCGGCCTAACGTGGTGTATAGAAGCAATTTCTCATATAATACTTCTTTTGTGTATCCACGCTGGTTTGTTTTAGAATTTGACTGTGAAATCTAAGTTAATCCTGCGTGCTTCTAACTAGGGATAATTAATGACTGACACTGTCGAAATGACTTTTAAAGACCTCAACCTACCTGCCGAATTGCTTCAAGCTTTAGAAAAAGTAGGTTACGAAAAACCAACCCCAATCCAAGCCCAATGTATTCCGCTTATTATGGAAGGTCACGATCTTCTTGGTACAGCGCAAACAGGTACGGGTAAAACCGCAGCATTTGCTTTACCTATGTTGGCGAATGTGGATGCTAACAACAGCAACACCCAATTACTTGTATTAGCACCGACTCGTGAATTAGCGATTCAGGTAGCTGAAGCATTTCAGGTTTATGCAAGCTTCTCACGTAAACTAAACGTATTGCCTATCTACGGTGGTTCATCTTATGACAATCAAATTCGCCAATTACGTCGTGGCGCACAGGTTGTAGTAGGTACACCGGGTCGTGTTATCGACCACATCAAAAAAGGCACGCTAAAACTAGATAACCTTAAATTCTTGGTATTAGATGAAGCCGACGAAATGTTACGCATGGGCTTTATCGATGACGTTGAATGGATATTAAGCCACGCGCCAGCAGAGCGCCAAACTGCGTTGTTCTCTGCAACCATGCCTGATCCAATCCGTAAAATTACTAAGCGTTACTTGAGCGATCCTAAACAGGTTAAAATCGAATCTAAAGTTGCCACCGCTAGCACCATAAAACAGCGTTACTGTCAGGTGGCTGGACATCACAAACTTGAAGCCCTTACCCGTATTATGGAAGTGGAAGAGTTTGATGCGGTCATTATTTTCGTACGTACCAAAACCGCTACCATGGAGCTTTCTGAGAAATTGTCAGCTCGTGGTTATGCTGTTGAGCCACTCAACGGTGATATTCCACAAAACTCGCGTGAGCGTACTGTTGAGCGTTTGAAGCGCGGCAAAATCGACATCCTAGTTGCAACAGACGTAGTTGCCCGTGGTCTTGACGTTGAGCGTGTTAGCCACGTAATCAACTATGACGTGCCGTATGATACAGAGTCATATGTACACCGTATTGGTCGTACAGGTCGTGCTGGTCGTCAGGGTGATGCAATCTTGTTTATTTCACATCGTGAAAAACGCATGTTGTTCTCAATTGAGCGCGCTACTCGCCAATCAATTGATCCTATGCCTATTCCGTCAATTTCGCAGTTGAACGAAACGCGTTTGAGCCGTTTCAAAAGCAGCGTGATTGAAGCTATCAGCGACAGCAGCATCGAAACATTGATCCCTATCGTTGAGTCAATTCAAGCAGAAACAGAAGCTTCACCAGAAGTGATCATGGCTGCTTTAGCTAAAATCGCCCAAGGTGACGAGCCACTTATTCTTAAAGAAGGCGACCGACCAGATCTTAACGCTGCTCCTCCTCGTGGTGACCGTGGCGGACGCGACGATCGCGGTGGACGTGGTCGTGAGCGTGGTGGTGATCGTGGCGGTGATAGACCTCAACGTTCACGTAAAAGCAGCACGCCAGATGAAGGCATGCAGCGCTATCGTATCGAAGTGGGCCACACTCATGGTGCCAAGCCAGGTAACATTGTTGGCGCAATCGCAAACGAAGCGAACATTAGCAGTAAAAATATTGGCGCTATCGAAATTTACGATAACTTCAGTACTGTTGATTTGCCCAAGAATATGCCTCGTGCAACTCAAGATACATTGCAAAAAACCCGTGTTGCCGGTCAGCGTTTGAATATGCGTGAATGGTCAGATCAGCCTCCACGTCGTCGTGGTAAGCCTGAATAAGGTTGCTAAGTTAACGTTCTTTTTAATGCTATTAACCTAGCGCTAAGAATAAAAAGACGAAAAATTTGAAAAGAGGCCACTGGCCTCTTTTTTTGTGCCCGTTACGAGGCTATAACACTTATCTTTTCATAACTAAAAAGAATATCTTTTCTTATTACAATGCTTTATTTAACTAAGAAGAACACGCAAAATATCACCTATACTTCGCAATTTGAGCATTAACAGGCACCATGCAATATTTCCCAATTTTTGTTGATACTAAAGAACTGAACTGTCTCGTTGTCGGTGCAGGGGAAGTGGCTGCCCGTAAGGTAGAATTACTCCTTAAAACCTCTGCCAAGATTACCGTTGTCGCCCCGTGGGCATGTGACACTGTTTTACGCTTAGCCGAAGAAGGCAAAATAAACCTGCACAATCGCGGTTACGAACAAAGCGACCTCAACGCTAAGCAGTTAGTCTTTGTCGCAACCGATGACAGTGCGTTGAATGTGGATATTCATCAGCAAGCCAAAGCGCTGAACATCTTGGTCAATGTGGTGGATAACACACCCCTATGCCAATTCATTACACCATCAATAGTTGACCGCTCACCCATTATTATTGCTATGAGCAGTGGCGGTGTGGCCCCGGTGCTATTACGTTATTTACGCCAAAAGCTCGAATCGGTTATTCCGCAGAAAGTCAGTCTACTGGGTCAGTTTTCAGAAAAGTTTCGTGAAACGGTAAAAGCACGCTTTAACTCTGTCACCAAACGTCGTTATTTCTGGGAAGACGTACTCGACGGAGACGTTGCTGAACAAGTACTACAAGGCAATGAGGGCAAAGCCGAGCAGATGATGCACGATAAACTTGCCCTTGAAGAGCACGACTCAGGCAAAGGCGAGGTCTACCTAGTGGGCGCGGGCCCGGGCGATCCTGATCTACTGACCTTTCGTGCCTTACGCTTGATGCAAAAAGCCGATGTGGTGGTTTACGACCGCCTAGTATCAAAAGAAATTTTGGAATTGGTACGCCGAGACGCAGAAAAAATTTACGTGGGTAAAGCGCGTAGTCTACATACGGTACCACAAGAAGAAATCAACGAATTGTTAGCCGATTTAGCCCTAAAAGGTAATCGCGTGGTGCGATTAAAAGGCGGTGACCCTTTTATTTTTGGTCGTGGTGGCGAAGAAATAGAAACCTTAGTCGAAAAAGGCGTGAGCTTTCAAGTTGTACCCGGAATTACCGCTGCCAGCGGTGCCGCTAGCTATGCGGGCATACCTTTGACTCATAGAGATCATGCCAAATCTGTGGTTTTCGCCACTGGCCACCTACGTGACAACAGCATTAACTTAAACTGGCCTATGCTGGCTCAACCGGAACAAACCACCGTTTTTTATATGGGGCTAACCGGGTTACCCGTTATTTGTGAAAAACTAATCGAACATGGCTTACCAAACAGCACAGAAATAGCCCTAGTGCAGTCAGCTACCACGGCTGAGCAAAAAGTCGTTACCGGCAACCTTGCTAATATTCAGCAACGCGTAGCAGAAGCCGGTATACAGCCACCCGCGTTAATCATTGTGGGCTCTGTGGTCAGCTTAAGAGACAAACTTAACTGGTTTGGCAAAGACGCTTAAGGCTTTTTGGCCAAGAAAATAGTGTGTTTTGTGCCTTTATCCGCTCGAGCTGAGGCCGTGCGGGTATCCACTTTATAGCCAATACGTTTTAAACGCACTTCGAACAGATAATCTGGGCCCGCAGACCAAATAGCCAATACCCCCTGAGGGTGAAGCACCTGGTAAATCTCCTTTAGCCCCTGCTCAGAATAAATCCAATTGTTGTCAGTATGGGTGAGTCCTTCGGGGCCGTTATCGATATCCAGTAAGATAGCGTCATAACGAGCGATTTTGCTATTGAGTAAATCGCACACATCCCCTTGATGAACCTGCGTTCTAGGGTCTTCTAATGGTTTCTTGGCGCATTCACCTAACGGGCCTTGATTCCATTTTACCACTTCGGGGATAAGCTCAGCCACGGTCACGCTTGCTGTGTCGTTTAATATATTCAACGCTGCTTTTAGGGTGTAGCCCATTCCCAGACCACCCACCAGCACCTTGGCGTTATCCACTGATTTTAATTGGGCGCACCCCACCTGTGACAAGACTTTCTCAGAATTAAACTCGCGGCTATTCATCAACTCCCCGCGTTTGCCCGTAATGCGAATAGAAAACGCGCTCCCGCGCTGATGCAGTGTTAATTCACCGCCGTTATTGGGGATCTGTGCGCTATCGAGCTGAGTCCAAGGAGTCATAATGTGCCTAATCTGGTGTGAAGCTTTTGTGGCGCGCACTTTAGCACATTATTAAGGTGAGCTTTAGCTGAGCAGCGCTTACCTGTAGAAAATCGCTACCAGTAGCGCTCTTGGCTAATTTGCCCAGGAGAACGACGCAAATGCTTTTTCAGCCCCATGCTTTTGAGCACATCCATGGCATCTTCTATCATCTGCGGGTTACCACACAGCATCACTTGGCTTTGCTCGGCATCAAGGGGTTGCGCCGCCTGTTGAATGATTTGCCCAGATTGTAATAACGCAGGAATACGCCCATGTAACATGCCATCAGCTTTGTCTCGACTGACAATGGGCACATAGCTGAATTGGCTAGCATACTGACTCTGGCACTGTTGAATAAAGTCACCATAGGCTAAATCATTCTGATGACGGGCTGCGTACACTAAAATAACGTTTTTATAGCGTAGCCAAATCTCTGAGTCGGCTAAAATAGATAGAAATGGTCCAATTCCCGTCCCCGTGCCAATTAGCCAGATATTATCGCTATCAGGCACCTCATTGAGCACTAAAAAACCGGTCGCTGGTGCCATGACTTTCAAGTCATCATTTTCCTGCAACTCATGCAGCTTTGGCGATAACACACCGTCTTCAACCGGCACAGCCATGATTTCAAGTTCTTTATCTTGCGGGTGGCTCACCAAGGAATAAGGCCGTGACACAACGCCACTGTCTTGCTCAATGCCCACTTTGGTAAATTGTCCGGGGGTATAATCAGGAAAGTCAGCGCACTGAAAACGTAAACTAAACAAATGGTCGTTCCAATCAATTCGCTTTGTGACCTTTGCGTCTAACCACTGTGCCATAAAACCTCCATCTAAAAAGAGTGCTGTGAAACGCTACCATGATCACGCTCATCATGCAGGAGATTTTAAAACTCCCCTCGCCCTCTTACTATTACATTTAGACAAAAACCAAAAGCAATGCGTTTACCCATACACTTTAAAATACATATTGCTCTGATGGCATAAAAACGAAGGTAACTATTGGGAAAACGCGGGTTAATAAATCTTAAATAACAATTTAACTCGGCAAGTACAGTGCATATAACCGATATAAAACGCCTCGGTTATACACAATGCCTCATTACGCTCTGAGCCGCTACTTCTGACTCAGAAGCCTAGGTAGCGCGAGATAAAAATGAACTACTTGCTTAAGGTGAACTTGGTGTCTTCGTCACGTAATAGGTATAGAGCGAAACACGCTGCCCACATCGGCCATGCAGCAAAGAACAATAGGTTATTGAACGCATCAAAGTATTGAGCAAAAGCTGAAAGCGTAGAGCCACCGTGCATTAAGAAAATCAGCCCATAAGTGAAACGTTTCTTAATACCCGTCACAAACGCCAAGACTAGAAGTAACTGCAAAGCGCCCATAATGTAGGCAACCGTCTCACCTAGCCCAGGAATAGAATAAAACTTCTCAAAAATAGCAATGCTATGGCCTGGATTGACGAACTTGTCTAACGTCCAAATAAACATCACGATGAACACCCCTAAACGTAGGGCGAATAAAGACCACTGTAAACGGTTACGCACGTCGTTAGATACCGCGTCACTCATGTTAACTCCTTGATTGTCACTATATTCAGCTTAACAATGATAAGCTGGCCGTTAGAATCGGCGTATTAATTTTAAAATAAGCGGCACGCCTGCTGCTGCATTAACGTTTGGCTATGGTTACTACCAAAAAGTAGACACACCACCAGACCGAGCTAAACGTGTTTTCTTACAGCGAATAACAAATTATTTTGAATAACACGATGAATAACCAATGAATAAGGTTGAATGACATGAGCGCCATGCCAGTAAACCCATGTTGCTCGTCAAGCGTATTAATAATGCTGAATACCAAGTTCACAGCGATACACATGCCATGCAGTTAAAAAAGATAACCTTATGACTTCACACCCTCTTGCCCATATCCGCGGCTTTATATTTGATTTAGACGGCACCTTGGTCACCTCAAAGCTCGACTTCGTATATCTACGCACACAACTAAGTTGCCCCGCATCAATTGATATCTTGCAGTTTATTGCCGGGTTGCCAAACAAAGAGCAGGTAAGCGCGAATAAGATTGTTGAGGATTACGAGCTAAACGATGCCCACGACGCATTGTGGATAGAAGGCGCTGAGCAACTTATACGAGCCTTGCATCACAAGGGCTTGCCCACTGCCATCGTCACCCGCAATAGCCTGCCTGCGACCGAGCTAAAACTAAAGCATCACAGTACTTTATTCTCCCCAATATTAACCAGACATGACGCGCCGCCTAAACCTGATCCCAGCGCGTTATTAACTATTGCCCAAGATTGGCAGCTCCCTCCTAGTCAATTAGCGTATGTGGGTGACTATGTGTATGACCTTGAAGCGGCCAAAAATGCAGGTATGTTAGCCTGCCTCTTTGCACCAACTGCATTACCTGGTTTTGCTCATCAAGCGGATTGGGTGTTTAGCCATTTTTCGGAGTTTGAAATGGCTGTAAGCGCCGGTTAGCAGAAAAATAACCGGCCGCCTGTAAAACAATTAAACCTTCATTGCCCCTACAAGGTCGCTAGCTCATATTAGGGGTAAATGCTGAAACATATCAGCCACCAGCTCAGCTTCCTGTGCGGTGTTGTAAATATGCCAAGACAAACGAAAACAATCCTCTCGCTGGTCAAAATAAGCATGGGCAGCCTTTAATTTTTGTTGCAATGCTGCGCTCTTCTTTTGACTCAAGTGCAGGCATAACGTGCCGCCCGTTTGCTCAAGGCTGAGCGGCGTTAACAGATGTTTCTCAGCCGACGCTAAGACAATTTTTTGTAACGATTTACTGTGTGCGTGTATAGCCTGTGGGCCAATTTGGTTTATTTGCTGCAAGCCCACCAGTGCGCTGGCATAAGGCAAAATACTCGGTGTGCCTCCCCAAAAACGTTTAGCGCCTTGTGCAAATGCAAAGTGCTCAATATCGAATTCAAATGGGTCTTGATGAGAAAACCAGCCCAATTGTTTTGGTTCAAGCTCATCTATGTGCGCTGGATTTACCCACATAAACCCAGCCCCAGGCCCTCCGCATAGCCACTTTACGCAAGAGCCAAATAGCGCATCAACTTGCCACTCTTGTAAATCGACGGGTACTGCACCCGCTGACTGAGCTACATCGACCACCACGCGTGCATTATACGTTTGGCATAACTGGCTAATTTGTGTCACGTTTGACACCACTCCCGTATTCGAATGAACGTGGGTGATCACGGCTACGGCCACATCATCGCTCAGGTGTTTTTGCCACGCATCGAGATCGTTAGGGTCGTAACGCTTATCAATCAAGGTGAGTTCAAAGCCCATATTTTGCAGACCCTGCACCGCAAATCCTAAAGAAGGAAATGCCGATGCATGCATCAGTACCCTTCGTCTTTTTTGTCCTGTAGCAGATGCCTCGCTGTGAGTCGGTAAGGCCTGTAAATACTGACTTAAACCGCTAGACACACTGGGCTGCGGGCAAAAATCCGCGGTATTGGCATTAAACAAGTGACTCAGTTCATGGCAAAACTGCTCTATCACGGTTAGCCATGTTGGCCATGCATCTCCGCCTTTTTGCTGCCAAGGTTCAAAATACGTTTGCCCCACTTCGCTGCGGGTAAGAACAGGTAAACACCCTACAGAATGACTGAGCAAATACATGCCTTTAGGTAATGAAAACTGCTGACTTGAGTCTTGCACTATGACTCCTCGCTCGCGGTATGGTGAAATGGGCAGCCACTGCTAGACTGGCCTTTTTCTCGATGAATTGGGTCACGCACTTCGCCATATGCTTGGCCCCAACTGTCTGTCATGCTGCTGCGCACCTGCCACAATTCGGGGAAGAACCTGTGTTTTGCACCATTCTCTAATAAGGTCACGGCCCTGCCTTTCAATGACTTGGCCTCAAGGCCGATAGAGCGCTGAATAAGGAGGATATGTAAACTCCGAAATTTCTGTAACTGCTCATCAAATTCAGCCAAGCATTCAGCGACTATGTAACTTTCATCATGGCTATACTGACTATCGTATACCTGCTCAATGGTTTTACCCCGCCCGGTGACATATCCCTTATCGAACACCTTCCAAAGATCTTCTGGCATTTTTAATAGGGTACGAAAGCCCGGCGATTCTTGCCCACTGCCATTACCCAGTTGCAAGCGAATTTGTTGGTACTCTTTAGGTGACATGGTTTCCAGCAAGTCCAATTGCTGGCTCATCATGCGCTGAATAAAGTTCACCCGCTTCATTAGCGATACCACACGTAACGTGTTTTCCTGTGACATGTATTCCAGTACGTCTACTAGGGTGTAGATCATTAGCTTCATCCACAACTCTTCTACTTGATGCACTATTTGAAACTGCAGTTCGTCACCGTTACACAGCTCAGTGAGGGGCTTTTGCGAGCTCAGAAGCTGCTGGCAATTCAGATAAGTCCCGTAATCGAGCATCTCTGGGTTATCGAGTAAGTTATGGTATTTTTGCCGAAAAACACTTTGGGTATTTTCACTGGACGATGTTTGCTGCTGGCTCATAGAAGACTCGCTTTTAACTGGGTGGGTTCTCAACGTATTGTGATTAAATGCTAGAACACTCGCCTTCGAACATTGTTCTATTTATACTGCGTAAAGAGACCAAATCAGAACGATATTCTTTTCAAAAGCAATAACGAGGAACGCATGCTAGATAAAAACAGCAAGAAAATCGTCAGAGCATTAGAAAGTGACGCTCGCATGTCGTTTGCTGCCTTAGGGGATGAAATAGGCATGAGCAAGACCCCTTGCTGGAACAAGGTTCAGCAACTGCAAAATACTGGGGTTATTCAAGGTTACAGTGCCCAACTTGACCCGAAAGCCTTGGGCCTCACCATACGGGCCTTAGTGCATGTAGTGGTAGATTTTGAGCAATATCAGGCATTCGAGCAGGCGATTATCGAACATAAAGCGGTGCGCTCTTGCCACGCCGTTACCGGGGATTCAGATTATGTGCTGGAAATACTGGCCGCAGATATCGATGCTTTCGACGAGTTGCTTCGCGCTCAACTCAGCCGATTACCTGGCGTACAACGCTTTAACACCGCCATTTCCACCCGCATGGTTAAAAACAATGGTGCTTATGCAGATATGTTGTGAGCCTTAGCGCCGTAAAAATGAATTAGCGTTTTGAACGAATTGTTTTAACAAAGGTGTATTAGGCACCAACGCCCTTACCGAATGATTCCACAAAGGCTTCTACAAAATTAGCGGGCGAGCGGTCATCCATATTAAAATATAAACTTGGCTCTATCAGTTCGATTTCGATCACTACATATTCACTTTTATAGCGTAATAAATCGATACGTGCATAGAGTGCATCATCCGGAAGTGATGCCATGGTATGCCGGGCTTGGGTGAGCATTTCCTCATCCGGCTCGACAGCTTGTAAGCTGCCACCGTGCTCTTCTTGTACTCGAAAGTCACCTTGTTCGGGCTTCTTTAAAATGGCGTGACTAAAATGGCCATTGAAATAAAATAACGAATATTCCCCTTGGGTAACGACTGCCTCGATAAAGGGCTGAACCATAAACGCACGCCCATTGAATACCGTTTTCAGGTTCTTTCCTTGATTGAGTAACTGTTCACGATCAAGCAGATACGTATCATCCGCGTTAGCACTAACACAGGGTTTCACCACGAGCTTCTCACAGGAAAAGCGCTCAAAACCGGCACTGACTTGTGCTAAATCGAATGTGTCTAACCATATGGTCGGCACGATGCTAATTCCCTGACTAGCAATGTCTTTTAGATATTCTTTACTGATGTTCCACGTCAACAAGCGCAGGCTATTGGCCAAAACAGCTTGCGACTCATCTATACGCTCTAAACATTGCATAAAGGCGCTTGCGTGTTGCTGGTAATCCCAGGTGCTGCGCACCACAACAACATCAAAACGGTTCCAGTCGACTTTAGTGTCGTGCCAAGATACCGCTTCGACGTCCCAACCCACCTGCTTCAACGGTGCATAGAGTAACTCGTCATAAACGAAGTACCCTTCAAGGTTGTCCGTGGATAAAAAAGCGCAACGTTTCATAAAGAGGTGACCTTTTGCTTGAAAATGTGAATTAGGTTATTCAACTTAGCTATTCATTCAGTAACGCTTGAATGGCTTCGGGTATCACTCCTGGCGCACACACCACCACAGTTTTATGGCGATTCAATTGCCCCTTAGTGATAGCCACTTTAGATTTTGCTACACCACACTGTTTTGCTAAATATTTGCACAGATGAGCATTCGCTTTGCCATCAACAGGTGGCGCTGTAATAGCGATTTTCAGCGCATCGCCATGCATACCGACGATTTCGTCACGAGCGGCTTTCGGTTGTATATAAATACGCAGTTGTAGCTCTGCGTCTTTTATTTGAACAGCATAGTTCATCGATGCTTTTTCCGTTGTGCTCGTTGCTGTCGTCTTTGCTCACGTTTCATTTCTTGACGCTTTTTATCCTTTAGCACCCCATAAATGATAGCAATCAAGCCTGCGACGAAAGCCAATACTAATACAATCCCTATCCATTGGCACAGCAACGGATACGCACAGGGTAAACCGACTTGAATAGAGACTTCGCTCACAGCTAAACGACCAACGCATGCTTGTTCATCGGTACCGTATAACTAAAACGGATTTTGACTAAAGCCGTCACGGGCTAGCAAGGCATGCGCCGTCATGGCCGACAAGGCCATTTCTACGCCGTCAATCATGTCTTCATTCGCCATTTGATGATACGCCGCAGATTGTCCGCATTGCACAATTTGCACCCCGCTTTTCATCAGCATTGAGAGTAATTCAATATTGGGGTTCTCTTTTCCATATTTGGCTTTGTAAGCCTTGGCGCTGCGCATTTCGTTAGTGGCACTACCATGCACGACAATGGCGAGGTTAATATTTTTAATCTCGACGCCGTTAGCCACATGCATATTTAAAAAACGCGCAACGCTATCGTAGCCACGATTAGGCGTACCGTCTTTACCGGCCTGACTCACGTCGAAAACCACCCTAAGTTCAGTGTTTTTTTCTACCTTCATATCTTGCTGTACTGGCGTATGTTTACCGTAACCCCAAATGATCGGGCCATCGGTAAATTCCGCAGCAAAAGCCTTAGTCCCCATGGTCAACGACAGCAGCATGACCATGTTCATCATCCCTGTTTTCACGCTATTTCTTAACATACTTTTTTAGCCCTTTTCTTTTTAACTTTTCCCAGACCATATTGACAACTTACTTGGCCTATTTTTTTTCGGATTTAGTCAAATCTGCTTCGCGACTGGTTTTAAAGTCAGACGACATTTTCCATTTTGGCCAATCTCTTGAATTCGCTAATGTTTCAGTAATATCAACCATTAACTCAATATCTTGCTCTACTCCACCGAGCGACCAATCTGCTGAAAAATCATCAGCGGCCTTATGGTATTTATGGGCAATATAATCAGGATCCGTGTCCCCCAAGCTCATGAACAATAAACTCGGTACACCCTGTTTCGCCATAGAGAAGTGATCAGAGCGGAAAAACAAGCCGTTTTGCGGTCTAGGATCGAGCTTTACACTTCGCTGCTGCTTATTAGCGGCGGTGGCGAGATAGTCTTCCATTTCAGACAAGCCATCGCCATATTGCAGAATATAATCCACTTTATCCAACACATTCATACCATCGATGTTAACCAAGGCGACCATATTTTTAGTAGGTATAATATCGCCTTTTGCAAACTGCTCTGAGCCAATCAATCCCGTCTCTTCGGCGGTGAAATTAATAAACAATATAGAGCGCTCAAACGCACTACGCTTATGTTTAGCCATTAAGATACGGGCCATTTCTAACGTGCCTGCTACGCCAGAGGCATTGTCTACCGCGCCGTTATAGATAATGTCACCGTCAGGCGTTTGCTTAGTGCCGAAATGATCCCAGTGGGCGCCGACCAGAATATATTCATCTGGATATTTGCTGCCGACTATTTTCGCCACAACGTTACGAGAAGTCGCGCGGCTAATGGTATTTTTAAGCGTGAGATTCGCCGTTTGTTTTAAGCTCACTGGCACAAAGTCTTTTTCCAATGCTTTGTGTTTAAGTTGCTGATATTGAAGTCCTGCCTGCGCGAAAATTTGCTCAGTGGCCGCTAATTGCAACCAGCCCATAATTGGCAGTTTAGATTTATTCTTTTCGCTATCGACCAAGGTGTATTTGCTGCCGGTATTAGAGCTTTCCACCACACCCCAAGGGTAAGCTGCTGGTGCCGTCTCGTGCACTATCAATACTGCTTTTGCCCCTTGGCGAGCGGCTTCTTCATATTTGTAAGTCCAGCGTCCGTAATACGTCATCGCGTTGCCGGTAAATAGTGCTTTATCTTGGGTCGCAAAGCCTGGGTCGTTCACCAACACGATCACCGTTTTGCCTTTCACGTCAACATCCGCGTAATCGTTCCACTGGTATTCAGGGGCATTAATGCCGTAACCCACAAAGACCAACTCAGAGTCAGTTAAGTTTATTTCAGTGCTAATTTGCTCTGTGCGTGCGGTGAAATCTTTGCCTGAAGCAAAAGACAGTTCGCCGATATTAAGACGCATGTTTTGATCTGGGGTAATTTGCGCCATCGGCACAGCCTGTAGATATTTTCCGAGCGGGGATGTGTCATCGCTTTTCGGGTTTGCGCCTTGTAACCCCATATCGCGATATTGTTTGGCTAAATAAGTGACCGTCAGCTCTTCTCCCTCAGTTAATGGCCCGCGCCCTTGAAATGAATCTGAAGCCAGCGTTTTAATATGCTCAGCAACGCCAGACAAATTAACTTGGGATTCAGACGAGCCATCTCGCTCAACCTCGGCCATTAAATCAGCGGAGACACTAACAAATACAAAAAAGACAAAGCCCTTAACATAATTGTAAAGCGGGTGACGTAAATTTAAACACTTCATAGGTAATATCCATTCGTATACATTTAGCTAGTTTGGCACAGTTAACATGCTAATTTCACTGAATTTGCCGGTAAATTCGATTCACAGCCAAAGGGAAAAAATTTGATAACTAATTGGGAATGAAAGATGTTAACCGATATACTTTTGTTTACAATTGGCAGTACTTGTTGAGTGCTATGTACAACTATGATGCACATTCAACAACACATTATAATAATAACGAAACACAAATAAGGTTTTACCCCCCAATGAACAATAGATGGATGAAGGTTCTATTCCCCTTTCTAGCTCTTGCCGCCGGCTTTGGTGGCATGACATTGATAGAAGTTAGCGCATCAGAAGACGAACAAAAAGACATTGTCGATACGCGCCCTACCGTAACAATTGAAACAGCTCAAGCAGAAGACTACCAAGTGGTCATCTCCAATCACGGTGAAGTCCAGCCTCTCGAACGCACCATGATCTCAGCCCAAGTATCAGGCGAAGTGGTCAGTTGGCACCCAAGCTTTGTGGCCGGTGGTTTGGTATTGCGAGGCAGCGTGTTGTTCAGCATTGAAAAAGACGCCTACGAGGCAGCATTGCTTCAAGCGCAAGCCAATGTCAGTTTGGCTCAGTCACAATTGATTGAAGAGAAAGCCCGAGCGGATGTGGCCGAGCGAGAAGCCAAAAGCCTGCCCAGCAGCAAAGTGTCTGACTTATACTTACGTAAACCACAGTTACTCAGTGCTCAAGCTAATTTAAAATCAGCCCAAGCAGGCTTAAAAATAGCCCAGCGTGACCTAGACAACTGTGATGTTATTGCGCCTTACGACGCATTGGTCGTTAGCCGCAATATTGGTGTTGGCCAGTTTATAGGTCAAGGCACGACTGTTGGTGAGATTTACAATGTTGAAGCGGCTGAAATTATTTTCCCTGTGGCCGGTTTTGATCGCGAGTTTTTACCTGACAATCTGGCCGAAAAAGAAGCGAAAGTCACTACCAATGGCTACAACCCTATTGAGCGCACTGGATTAATCTCACGTGACTTAGGTGTGGTGGACCAAGCTACCCGCATGAGTCAGTTAGTTGTGCGGGTAAACGATCCTTATAGTCTTAAAAGTAATATGCCAGCCCTTAAATTTGGCAACTATGTGCAAGTCAGTTTTCCTGGTCGCACCCTAGAACATATTTATCGTCTCCCCCAAGCATTGGTAAACAACCAAACTGTTTGGATCATAGATAAAGACAATAAGCTGCAACCTAAAAAAGTGGAAATACTTCGCGAAGAAGGTGAGTTTTTACTTATTAATAAAGGGTTATCAGACAACGACAGCATAGTGACAACGTTACCTGAGTACCCGCAAACCGGCATGGAAGTTAAAGTCAGCAGCGGTGAAAAAGCGAATGAGCTAACCGCTCAAAAAGCCAGGTAGGAGGGGTTATGTCTATAAATGATTCCGCTCCACGTCCTGATGTACCTCATCAAGATCCTGAATTACCCAATCCATTTGAGCCAAAACAAACTGGCCTGATTGCGTTTTTCGCCAATAACTCAGTGGCTGCGAACTTAATGATGATTTTCATCATTATCATGGGCTTGTTTAGCTACTTCACCATTCAGCGTCAGATGTTTCCTAACATCGAAATTAACTACATCAGCATCAGTGCTGTATATCGTGGTGCTTCGCCTCAAGAAATTGAAGAAAGTATTCTGATTAAAATTGAAGAATCGTTGAAAGACATTACGGAGATCAAAAGATCCACCTCTCGGGCGTTTCGTGGCAGTGGCCGCGTGACACTAGAGATACAAGAAAACAAAGAGCTTTCAGACGTGTTGGACAAGGTTAAAGCTCGGGTCGATAGCATAGCGACCTTCCCTGCCGATATGGAGCCACCGGATATTTCGCAAATTGAGTTCCAGCAAGATGTTATCGAAATGTCTCTGGTGGGTGACTTACCCATTACTCAACTTAAGCCGATTGCCAAAAAAATTGAAGATGAGTTATTGCAACTTAACAATATTTCATTGGTTGCAGTAGATGCACCAGAAGATGAAATTGCCATTGAAATCAAACCCGATATATTGCGTAAGTACAACCTGACTCTAGCTGACGTGCAACAAGCCATACGTAACTACTCAGCCAATATCTCGGCCGGTGAGCTTCGCACAGACTCGGGTATCGTTGCGGTACGCGTTGAAAACCAAATGTACAGTGGCGATGAGTTCCGCCGCATTCCTATAAAGATCAGTGAAACCGGTGCTAAGGTTTATTTAGGCGACGTTGCGACCATTGAAGATGGTTTCGAAGAAGGCCAACGCTACTACAAGTATTCAGGTGTGAACGCCATTTATATGTCGGTTAAAGCCACTAAAGATCAAAGCACAATCCCGGTATCTAAAACCGTCAAAGAATATATAGAGATGCGCAACAAAACCTTACCTTCAGGTTTGCAGCTCAGTATATTGGTCGACATGACGTATTACCTCAATGCACGCCTTGATATGATGCTCAGCAACTTATTCCAAGGAGCCATTTTGGTAGCGATTATGCTCACCATATTCTTGCGTTTTAGGCTCGCGTTCTGGGTGATGCTTGGTTTACCGGTCTGCTTTTTAGGCGCGATCATGATGATGCCTCTGTTTGGTGTCACCATTAATATCTTATCTCTATTCGCGTTTATTATGGTGCTAGGGATAGTGGTGGACGACGCCATTGTCATTGGCGAAAGCGCCTACAGTGAAATAGAAGAACGAGGGGGTGGTACAGAAAGCGTGATACGCGGAGCAAAACGCGTGGCTACCCCAGCGACATTTGGCGTACTGACCACCATTGCGGTATTCGCCCCTGCACTTTTCTCAACCGGCCCCGAAGGGCAATTCTTTTACGTTATCGCCTGTGTCGTGATTCTGTGTCTTATTTTTAGCTTAGTAGAATCAAAACTGATTCTACCTGCTCACCTCGCTCACATGAAGTTTACCCCCGTAAAAGAAACTAGCTGGCGGGCTCGCTTCAACAAGCGCTTTTTTGGCTTCGTGAACGGCAAATATAAGCGCTTTGTTGAAAAGTGTACCGAATGGCGTTGGTTTGTTTTCTGTGTCTTCATTGCGGTTTTAGCCATAAGTTGGGGGTTAGTATCGGCTAATTATGTACGTATGATCCCGTCGCCTAAGGTGCCCCATGATTTCCCTGGCATCAAGTTTGAGATGAATGAAAACGTATCAGACGAAGCAGTAATCAACGCACTTGTGACGATCGAAAGCATGGTGATTGACGTTGATAAACAGATCATTGACGAATACGGCAGCAGCATGATGCGCGATATCATGGTATTTAACCGTGGCCGCACCGAAGGACGCGTGCAAGTACCATTAGTTGATGAAGATGAGCGTCATTTCGATGCATTCGAACTAGCACGGCGCTGGCGAGAACAAATGCCAGACATTCCTGGCATGAAGTCAATTACCATCATAGATGACATTAACGGTGGGGGTAATGATGACGGCGAATTCGGCTATATGTTATTTGGCAGCGACATCAGCACACTGAATGCTGCTGGACGCGAATTTATCTCAATGCTTCAGCAAACTGAAGGGTTATTCGATATCAGTTCATCAATTGACCCTGCCAGTAAAGAAGTACAGATGCAGTTGTTGCCTGTGGCCTACGATCTAGGCTTAAACCTAGCCGACATTGCGCGCCAAGTCGGAGCGAGCTTTTACGGTGGCGAAGCTCAACGGGTTATTCGCGGCGGTGATGAAGTGCGCGTAATGGTGCGCTACCCCAAACTAACCCGTGAACGTTTTGCAGAGCTAAAATATGCCGTCATCACGACACCCGGGGGTAGAGAGGTGATGTTAGGTGACGTAGTCAGCCTAACTGAAAAGCCAGGCATTAATTTTATTCGTCGTGAAGGAGGTTATCGCAGTGTGTATGTGTTCGGCTCAATCGATGAAGAGGAAGTTGAACCGAATGAAGTTATCGCCACTGTAGATGAAAAACTTCTGCCTCTGCTCAAAGAAAAGTATCCTGGGGTCAAGACCGAACTAGGGGGCACAATTGAAGAGCAGCAAGCACAACAAAGCCAGCAAATGATGTTTTTGGTTGCGGGCTTGATCATGGTTTATATATTGCTGGCAGCACCGCTTAAAAGTTACGGCCAGCCATTGATCATCATGTCGGTTATTCCCTTTAGTTTAACCGGTGCTATTTGGGGGCATTTCCTGTTTGGTATCGATTTGAGCATGATGTCGACCTTCGGCATTATCGCCGCTGCTGGGGTTGTCATAAACGACAGTCTCGTCATGACAGATTTTGTTAACCAGCAACGCGCGATGGGAATACGCATTAAAGACGCAGTAATCAACGCAGGTTGTGCTCGATTCAGAGCCATCACCCTGACATCGATTACCACCTTTGCCGGGGTGTTACCTATCATGTTTGAAACTAACCTTCAGGCTAGATTCGTTATCCCTATGGCGGTCGCACTAGGTTTTGCTGTTATGTACGCCACTATGGTCACCTTGGTGCTTGTGCCTTGTTTGTATCTAATACTTGAAGATATCAAGAGTCTATTCGTTGCATTATTTTCAGCTATCGGCCGACTCTTTAATCGAAAAAATGGTAAGCAAGAAGTAATAAAAAGTAGTTAATACCAATTCAATTAATTAACAACTTAGCGAAAATTTAATGGGATTGGTATAACTCAGAGCTTATTAGAGCAATATGAAAAGCGCCTTCGGGCGCTTTTTTTTATATTGATAAATACGTTTAACACTGTGTTATACCAATGCGCATTAATAAACTCTCGCTGCGTGGTTAATTATTTATTGGAATTATTACCGTGCGATGGTTTTAAACAAACGATTTTCTGTCCATACGATTATACTTTAGTGGATGATAGCACGGGCAAAATAACGTATATTTATTGACCACAGTTTTAAAAACGTCATGCTCAAAAGCATATTCCTTTGGCACCTCAATTTACTTATCGTTTTTGCGATAAGGGAATGGGTCACGAAAAGAACGTAAAATTGAATCGAATCACTCATATATTTTATATCGGCGATTGGCAAGTCACCCCTAAGACAAACTGCCTACGCAGCGGTGAGATGGTAAAGCAGCTTGAACCTAAAGCCATGGATGTGCTGTTAGTACTATGTCAGCAGCGTCATGAGCTTGGCCACGAGAGCGTCTTAAGTGCTGATGATATAGCCGCCAAATGCTGGGGCAGTGAAATTGGCGACAACCCAGTCCACAAAGCCATTACCCAGCTTCGAAAAGCCTTTAGCGACAAACCCAGTAGCCCCAAATACATCGAAACGATACGTAAGCGCGGCTATCGTATCGTGGCCGAGCTCGACTTTCCCGATGATGACACCATAAATGTTGATACGTCGAATACAAACGAATGGCGAGGTGGCTCGCCCTTTCCAGGGTTAAGCGCCTTTGAGCCTGACGAAAGCGAGGTGTTTTTCGGTCGTAATGAGCAAGTCGCCACCTTGCTCACTCGGGTGTCACAGCTAGTAAGTGTGAAACAAGCTTTTTGCTTAATACTTGGGCCAAGTGGCAGTGGTAAATCTTCACTGGTAAATGCTGGGGTCTTACCTCGCCTGACCCATAAAAATGGCTACGATGGCATTGGAGTCATCAGCTATACCAGTTTAGATCTCGCTGATGTAGGCCAGTCTCGGCTCTTTATCGATCTCGCTTCTTCAATACTCGATTGGGACGTAAACGATATTCCTGTGTTTGATGGCTTAAGTGCAGAAACATTAGCTGATATGCTGCAAAAAGACTGCTCGCAAGTAGCCGCACTATGCAACAAGGCGTTAGCCTCTATCCATCAGCAGACGCCAGCTAATCGTTACGTAAAACCCCAGCTATTTTTATTTATTGACCGTCTAGAAGTTTTACTTTCATCCCCGGCCTTCGCTGATGATGAACGCAAACGCTTTTTAAAATGCCTTGATACCTTGGCCAGTTCGGGCTGTATTTTAGTCTTTAGTGCTTGTCGCAACGACTTTTATCCGCTAGTTGCTGCGCACCCCAGTTTAATGCGAGGCAAAGACCAAGGCGCCCATTTTGATTTACTTCCGCCTTCTGCAAGTGAACTAAGCCAGATGATCCGCTTGCCAGCAAAAGCTGCGAATTTAAGTTGGGCAAACGAACCCAATAGCACCACCTCTCTGGATGAGATTATATGCCATGAGGCAGTAAATCACCCAGATGCCCTGCCCATGTTGCAATACACCCTACAAGAACTGTACGAGCAGCGCAGCACTGATAACGAAATGCAATACTCGGTATATCGTCAGTTAGGCGGGATCGAAGGCGCAATCGGTAAAAAGGCCGAAGAGATTTTTCTTCAGCTCTCTAAAGATCAACAAGCACAACTGGAATACATACTCTCTTTACTCGTTACGTTAACCCCAGATGGTGAAAACATCACTAGCCGCGCAGCGCGTTGGTCACAATTAGACGACAACCCAATCACACATTCAAGCCAACATGAATTTGTGCAGGCCATGATTGAGAGCCGTTTGTTTGTATCACACCTACAACACGGTGAGCCCTGTTTCAGCTTGGCCCATGAAGCCTTGATACGAAAATGGCCAAGGGCCAGCAACTGGATAAACGAACACAGAGACGCACTCAGGATCAAAAGCCAATTACAGCAATTAGCTGGTCGTTGGCAATTTGAGGATAGAAACAAAGCGTATCTACTCCCAGAGGGAAAACCCTTATTAGAAGCGGTTAACCTGCAAAGAAGCGCCGTGTTTAAGCTTGATGAAGAAGAGTGTGCCTTAATCAAAGCATCGCAAAAAAGTGGTAATGTAAAACGCTGGTTAAAACGCACCACTGTGACCTTACTTTGTGTGCTCACCTTTACCGCCCTGTTTATGAGCGTAAAAAGCCAACAGGCAGAAAATTTAGCCCAGCAGAAGCGCTTAGAAGCCGAAAGTCTATTAGGGTTTATGGTAGGTGAGTTCGCGGACAAACTGCGCAGCGTAAAGCGCATGGATTTACTCGATGGTATTAGCAACAAGGCCTTAGAGTATTTTAGCCAACAAGATGAAGAGGTCACTGAGTCTTTTTTCCCCTCTTTAACCGGTACAGAGCAAAATTTTAAAACCCGCTTTCAACATGCTCAAACCCTAGCTGCTATGGGTGAAGTGGCCTATTCGCGCAATAAAAACGATGAAGCCAAACAGGCCTTTAGTACAGCCAAAACGATTCTAGACAAGCTATATAAAATACAACCTAAGAACAGCGAGCTATTAAAAGCCCTAGGCGCGAACGCATTTTGGTTGGGGCAATTGGCGATGGATAGAGCAGCTTATATACAAGCCAAACCATTCTTTTACCGTTACTTAGAATATAGCCAATCCATGGTAGATTTAGCAGCAGATGATATCGATGCTCAATGGGAATTATCCTATGCCAATCTGGCAATAGGTAGCGTAAATACGAAATTACAGCAGCATAAAATTGCTAAAAATGCGTTTGAAACCGCCTTGGCTATTCAATATGAACTTACACAAAACATACCTGTAAACGATATATCTCACTCCTACGTCACTGACACATTAGAATGGTTAGCAGAAACAGACGAGCAGTTAGGTAACTTACAACAAGCAGCCATAACGCGAAAGAAGATCCAATTAATTTTAACGACACTCCTCAATACACATCAAAGTAACGGGGACTTGTTAGAGGCATTAGCCTATTCATACCTAAATAATACCAATGTGTTGTATTATTTAGGTCAGTATAATGCGGCGAATCAGGCTGCTCTATCAGCAAAAGCCAATCTGAATAAACTGTTACAGCAAGACCCGTCTAATGAAATATGGCAGCTGGACTTACTGGGTGCTAATGCGTTAAATCTATATTTATCGTCCTTGACTCGCAGTGCGCCGTCAAACCAAAGCATTGCATTGAGCGATTTCAAAAGGGTATTAGCGAGAGCAAGAATATATTACACATCCATTACCATTATTATTAAAGGCTATCAACTTAACGGTAATTGGGCGTTAGCCGAGCATGCGATTAAATTGGCAACGTCAAAATTCGAGCAGTTGCTGAGGGAGCAGCCTGCAAACCGAATGGTGGGATTGGAAGGTCTATACCGCCAATGTGACCGAACAGTTCGCGCAGATCGCCGTGGTCGGCCCCAAGGCGCGGAAGCTGTTGCAAAAGCTGGGCGGCATGGATCTGTCGGCTGAGGCATTGCCGTTCATGGGCTGGGCCGACGGCAGGATCGGCGGCTTTGACGCGCGGGTGTTCCGCATCAGCTTTTCGGGTGAGCTGTCGTTCGAGATCGCCGTGCCGGCCAGCCAGGGCCGCGCTTTCTGGGATGCGCTGGCGGAGGCTGGGGCCGAGCTGGGCGTCATGCCCTACGGCACGGAGGCGCTGCACATCATGCGCGCGGAAAAGGGCTTCATCATGATCGGCGATGAAACCGACGGCACGGTGATCCCGCAAGACCTCAACATGGGCTGGGCCATTTCCAAGAAAAAAGACGACTACCTTGGCAAACGCGCGCAGGAACGCTCGCATATGGCCGATCCCAACCGCTGGAAACTGGTGGGTCTGGAAACGCTCGACGGCTCTGTTCTGCCCGATGGGGCCTATGCCACCGCCCCCGGTCACAACGCCAATGGTCAGCGCATGACCCAAGGCCGCGTCACCTCGACCTATTTCTCGCCCACCCTCGGGCGCGGCATAGCCATGGGTCTGGTGCATAATGGCCCGGACCGCATGGGCGATGTGCTCGATTTCCCAAAGGTGGACGGCGGCATCATCAAGGCCAAGATCGTCGATCCGATTTTCTTCGATAAGGACGGGGAGAAACAGAATGTCTAACGCCGTGACCGCCCTCAACGGGGCCAACTATCAGGGCCTTGCCACCATCGCGGATCAGGGCCTGACCGGCATGATCACCCCTGTCTCTTATACACATCTGACGCTGCCGACGACTCCTTACGTGTAGA
>OJBX01000064.1_pt1 | contig 93236 bp, 93 predicted proteins | sample 1590751 | NCBI WGS metagenome assembly OJBX01 (sample SAMN05416780, study PRJEB24817) | seawater metagenome | isolation source: Sea water | place: Canada:Atlantic | collected 2013-07
AAAATTCGATGCAAATTTGGGGTGTTAGTGGGTCAATTTTGGATGCAATTCAACAATCGGCGACAAGTCCGTGGCAAAGGTGGACACCGCAGACATTCTCCAAATCCTGCAGCCGATGTGGACCTCCAAGACGGAAACAGCCAAGCGGGTCCAGGGACGCATCGAGAACATTCTCGACTACGCCCGATCCGTCGGGCTTAGAGAGGGTGAAAACCCGGCCCGCTGGAAAGGCCACCTGTCGCACACACTACCCACGCCATCCAAGGTGACCAAGGTGCAGCACCAGCGAGCACTCCCCTATAAGGAGGCACCGGCCTTGGTAGCAGCCCTTGGGGGGCTGGACACCCATGCGTCCAGAGCACTGCGTCTCACCATCTACTGCGCCACCAGAACCAGCGAGACGCTGCAGGCAAGCTGGTCCGAGATAGACCTGGAGGCGAGGTTGTGGACAATTCCTGCCGAGAGGATGAAGGCCGGCAAGCCACACCGTATCCCGCTCACCGCCGATGCGGTTGAACTGCTCAGGCAGCAGGAGACCCTCAGGCGTGATGACTGGGTATTCCCAGGTCAGAAGCTGAAGCAATCCCTCTCCAATATGGCCATGACCAATGTGCTGAAGCGCATCGACTGGCTCGATCGCACTACCGTGCACGGGCTACGCTCCACGTTTAGGGACTGGGTCGCCGATTGCACCACCTACCCTGATAGGCTCGCCGAAGTGGCTTTGGCACACCAGCTGGCAGACCGCGTGCAGGCTGCCTATAACCGTACCGATATGATGGACAAGCGCAGAGGAATGATGGAAGCCTGGGCTCAATTCCTGAAAGCCAAACCAGGGAAGGTGCTAACGCTACCGACCAGCGCGGCTGGGAGCATGCAATAACATCGGGAGGGTCTCGGGTCTCATGTCGAGCAGCGAAGAGTTCTGCCCCACTAATTGCCTGTGATCCTTCAGGAAAAGGGCTCGGAGAATTAGAGTATGTGGTCAGCTAGGACAATTGAGGAATGGGACGAAGCTGCCAAGGAGTCTCGGGAAGCACTACGGTTTGCGATTAGGCAAGCGGCCGAGGGGCGCGCGCTGGGACGCCGAGCGGACGAATTCGCGCAACTAGCTGCTCTCGAACTAACTCGGTCCGGCTATGGGCATCTCAGGGCTCGTCATTTACCCAGCGAGCCCAATTACCTCGAAACCACCAGCAGAGTGCGGACGCAGCTGAAGGCACTATCCAGAACACTGGACAATATAGGTTTTGTTGAACGCTTCTCACTAAGCCCCAACCTAGATGAGATGCTCCAGCAAGCAAAAAACCTGAATCTTGTGCAGTCTCACCACACCGAAGAGCAGTGGCGACATGCGTTGCTTACCTGGACGGAGGTTGTCCAGGCTGTCGCCGCCGCTTGGGCGGCGGCCGAAGTCGAGCGGGCATCGTCAACTCCCATGACACGATCTCGAGACCAACGTTCGAGGTTTGTCGTAGGTATACTGGCACTGGCTTGGGAACGAGTAACAGCAAGAACGCCATCTTGTAGTAACGAGCGCTCTCCTTTCTATAGAGTGGTAAGCGCTGCGTGGATTCACCTATGGCAGAAAGAGGACCCTCCAAGCCCAGGCACCGTCCGCAAAATTATGGAGTAGCCCTACCAACGCCACCGCTTTCCTATTACTCAAAACAGACATAAAACTTCAATCCGTTTTGAGCCTTTAACTTAGCCCCTTGCGCCTACTATCCCCTCCAAGCACCAAGCGTTTTAGGAGGAGCACGATGGCAAGCAAAGCAACCACCGCTGACCACATGGCCAGCACAGATCCACTACTTACCTCATCGGCTGTCCGTCAGGAGCTCGGCGGAATAGCGGAGGTAACACTATGGCGTTGGATTCAGCAAGGCGTTATGCCAGCCCCGATCTACATAACCAATCGTCGTTACTGGCGGCGGAGCGTGATCGAGGAACTGAAAAGTGGCAGCTCCCCGTGATTAGATTCTTGGGAAACCCTTAAAAAAAACAACAAAAAAAACGCCAGCGGGCCAGCTGGCGTCAGATTGAATGTCCCGCAAAGGAGGACGTAGGAATGTTAGCAGAAAGCAGCACGAAAGGCTTCACCCCGCAAGATCCGCTACCCGAAAAATGTAGAGATGCCGCCCTTTGGTGGCTCGAGTTTGGGCTCCAGGTCGCGCCCATGGATCGGGAGACGAAACATACGCGGCTGCGATGGCAGCCATGGCTGGATAGGTTGAACAGCGGGGGCCATTCGGCGATCAATGCCGAATTCCGCCAGACGGATGAGCTATGTGCCATCGTGGACGACACGCTCTTCATCCTTGATGCCGACGGCCCTGACGCTTTGGCCGCGCTGCATGAGATCGAGCAGAAGTTCGATACGCGTCCCAATTTGGTGGTTCAAACCCGGAAGGGTGAGCACCACTACTTCAAGCGGGCAGCCGGCACGTACGCCAGAGCGCGAGGCTACAGCACGGCGAACCACCCTGAGAGGATTGACATACGGACCGCCAGGAGCGGCACGGAAGGCCGGTCAGTTATCGTGCTGCCGCCATCGGCAGGCAAGCAGCTGAAGGTCAGGGACGCCGGCAACACCCACGAACTGATCGAGGTCGGACAGGACTTCATCGATGCCGTGTTCCAGCACAACGGAGAAATGCCGCCCCGTCCTCCAGGTCCGAAACAGGTCCAGGCAGCCCGACGGATTGCCGGCGAGTCCGAGGCCGCGGAGATCTTGTCCTACATACCCGCAGACTGCGATTATCACGACTGGTTGAATGTGCTATTCGGTGTCCACAACATGTTCGAAGGCAGCGAAGCCGGGCTGTACCTAGTGGACAGGTGGAGTGCCGAGGGAGCCAACTATGCTGGCTTCGAAGAGATCGAGTACAAGTACGGCACCATGCGCTCGGACGGGGGTGTGGCTTGGCCCAGTGTCTGCCACTTAGCATCCCTCCACGGTGCTGACCTTGCGGCTATCGCTCGTCACTATGATGCCGAGGGAAATCGGCTACCCGATTTTGTGGAGCTCCTGGACCTAGCCCTGCAATTCGATAAGGACACCCCGCCTGACCAACTAAAGGCTGTTCTGGCTGGTTGCGCCCGCCTGTCTGCACTTGAACAGACGAGAGTGTACAAGGCCCTGAAGACCGCTACAGGGCTACCTATTGGCGATCTGAAACGCGCAGTAGCAGAGATCAATGCCGCTAGGGGTTATACGCCCGACCACCTCACCATGGCCCGGACCATAATCTCCCACATTGGCCTCGAGAACATCATCTCAGCAGAGGCCCATGTGTATGCCTGGGACGGCGCCGGGCTTTGGCAGATCTTGGATGACCGCACGTTCAAGCAGATGGTGCAGACCCGCCTGCCCGACCAGGTTGAGGAGGTCTCAGCCGCGTTGGTGTCATCGGTCACCGACCTGGTGCGGACCGAGATCCATAAGGGCTCCCACCGCTTCAATGTCGGCGATCCCGAGATCATCAACTGCGCCAATGGCGAGGTAGAACTACAGGCCAACCGATGGGTGCTGGCCCCGCACCGCCGGGAGCACTACCGCACCACCCGGCTACCCGTGGTTTTTGACCCCAGTGCCGTTGCACCACGGTTCACGCAGTTCCTGAACGAGGTGTTTGAAGGAGACCCCGACGGAACGGACAAGGCAACTGTCCTAATGGAGATGGTCGGGTACACCCTGATGGCCCACTGTCGACATGAGAAATTCGTCATTTTGGTGGGCGGCGGTGCTAACGGCAAATCGGTCCTACTGGCGGTGCTGGAAGCGCTGTGCGGCCCTGAAAATGTGGCTGGCGTCCAGCCATCGCAATTCGGCAACACGTTCCAACGCGCCCACCTACACAACAAGCTGGCGAACATCGTCACTGAGGTCAAACAGGGCGAGGTGATAGACGACGCCACCCTGAAGGGCATCGTCTCGGGAGAGGCGACCACGGTTGAGAAAAAGTTCTGTGACCCGTTCTTGATGCGCCCGTTTTCCACCTGCTGGTTTGGAACCAACCACATGCCGCACACGCGGGACTTCAGCGACGCCCTGTTCCGCCGTGTCCTAGTGGTGCAGTTCAACCAGGTGTTCAAACCAGATCAGGGCAACTGCGACCCGCTACTGAAGGACAAGCTGGTCGCTGAACTGCCCGGCATCCTAAATTTGGCTCTCAGAGCCTACCAGCGCGCCCTGGTAAACGGCTTCACGCAGCCAATGAGCTGCATTGAGGCCCGCAACCAGTGGCGCCTCGAGGCCGACCAGGTGGCTCAGTTCGTGGAGGACATGTGCCGGAGAACCCCCGGCGCCGAGCTGGAATCGTCGACTCTCTATATGGCATTCAAGTCGTGGGCCAGGGACGCCGGCATTAACCGTCCTCTGGGAGTGAAATCATTCCGTAATCGCATGACCCTTCTCGGATTCGGGGAGCACCGACGCAAAAACGCGCGGATGGTGACCGGCATCACGCTGGAAGAGCCTAATGACGAGCTTCTTCCAATGGTGCGCGAGGTGACGGGAGTGACGGGTGCTCCCACATTCCGCGTATGAAAAAAAATATTTAGAGAAAATGTTTTTTTCTATACCCCGAAACATGTGGGAGCACCCGTCACTCCCGTCACCCCTTTGGAGGGAACCCGCTCCCAACTCATGGCGCCACCAAACCAAGACCGCACCTCCGGGGCTGTGCCCGGCTGGGAGCGGAGACACTGGGTATCGACCCGCAAACTGTAGGAGAAGACAATGATCGAGATGAAAGCAAAAATCGCCAAGGGGCTGTGGTGCCGTCTGTTTTGGGATGGGGAAAAGATCATATGTGAATGGGATCCTGTACCTCCACAACGCTGGACGCGCCTGGTTAGGCGGAACTACGAGAACGCCCGTGATCAATTTCTGCAAGCCCTGGCTGAACATCTGAGCGGCGAAGTTTTGGTGATAGATCTATGACGCCAAGCCTACCCCGGCTCCCGCCCTGCGCCCGCTCCCCGGACCTCGACGGCCTCGGTTGGGCGCAGAAGCAGCCGAGACGCCGGCACCAGGACAGACGGAAACATCGGAGGACTCGCGCAAATTCGTGCCGGCGGGGCGACACCCCCACCCCCAACTTTAGATTTGCGTGAAGCTATAGGTTATCGGGCCTACACACCCGACAGAAAAAAAGGCCCGTCGTCCGACGCTGCTCGTACCCGCAGGCAGCCACGCCAGTCGGCCGGACACTAGATCCAGCTGCATGTAAGCACGAAGAACCGGGCATAGATTCTTGTGTGGATTTTGTGGCGGTGTGTGCTAGCCTTTCTCCAAGCATCAAGAAGGGCTAACGCCCGCCAACCTGCCTCCCTGGGCAAGGTGGTTCCCCAAAGGGGATGTGGCCGATATCGGCAACCAAGCAGGGCTCCTGCCTTTCTGATGCTGTCTTCAATACCCAAGGGGAGCATCGACCATGATTGATTTCGACAGCACGTATCGCCCGGACACCTACTGGCCGGAATCTCTAACGCCCGAGCAGCGGATGAGCCGCATTAAAGGAGCGGAGCGCCAGGCCTATGCGCAGCTGATCTACCAAGAATATGGCTTCTCCGTGCTTGATGATTTTCTGGTGCGGGAATCCCTCCCTGACAATGAGCGCGAGGACTGGGGCGCCATTCACCCGGCAATGATGGGCGGCGAGTACCTCCCGGATCTGCTCCCCGACGAGGTCGAGATCTGCCGTCTCAGCCTGCGAAGCGTGACCGCAGACCAGATCAGTGTGCGCGCCCGACCGGATCCCGCCGGGGTCCGGTATCGGATCGTCGATGAGTACGAGGAAATGGTCTACGTGACGCCATACGATACTTCTGAGCTGCCGCTTACCGCCTGGCAGCTATTGATGCTGATCCAGGACACCTACGTACGCAGTGACCCTGAGGTGGGCGGAATCTTCAATGCTATCTTGACCGTCCAGAGTGATCACGCAAAAAACCGGGAGCAGATCCTCAGCTTCATCAAAGTGTCGTCTCCGCTTTATCCAGAACTAGACGCCCTCTACCGTGAGCTCGGCAACCGATGGTGTGACGAACACCTGGCCGAGGAGGAAGAGGAAGGGGAAGACCTATAGCGGATGTGATTCTTCTGAATAGATCTGCGCCAAAATTGCCAGCGGGGGCAGCAGAACACTCGGGTAGTAATCTGCCATAAGCAGCGCTTCCCTACTGGCTGGAAAAAGTTTTGATGAAAAGTCTACTTGGGAGGGATTCAACATGCCAAAAGTCTTAGTGACACTCCCTAACGGGCTGCGTGAGTGGGTCGGCGAGTTCGACACTCCAGAAGAGGGCGACGCCCACTACTGGAGGTTTTACGGGTACAAGCCGGGGCACATCATCGGGGTCACAGGAGCGAATAGTCGGGCTCAGTATCATCGCCCTCCTGAAGAAGCGCCGGAGACAGAACCGCAGCCAGAGGGGGAATAAACAGAAAAATAGCCGATCTAATAGGGCCACATAGATTTTTTAGACGCTTTCGAGCACAGAGCTGTGGAGATCACCTGTAGGAAAAAATCACGAACATCAGCTGTGTACGATAAAACAACGCCTTGTTGGTTTCCACTTAAGCCTGACCCGGGGCGGCTCAATTCTGGGCGGCGGCTAACACAAAGGCTTAGTATCTTGCCACAGCGGCAACATATATACCCACTTACATGCTTGAGGGTGAAGTGCTTCGTTAAATGACCGTATGCTTGAAAAGTCTACATGTCAAACATGGGAAGTTCCACCTGACCGGGGAGTTTTAATGAAGGCTACTGTAACATCGAGATCATATGGGACGGCCACTAAAGGTTATGATTCCCCGGGACAGGGATAATCCAAAAATAATCGTGACGTAGGGGCCCTCAAAGTGAATCAGTTCTATGCACACTCAACCACGGACCCTCAGCGTAGTGACTGGCAGGACTTGGCTGAACACCTTCACCAAGTCGCTAATATGGCCGCAGAGTTTGCCTCAACATTTAAGGCCCAAGAATTAGCTGCGCCAATGGGACTCCTTCATGATATCGGTAAGTATACCGATGAGTTTCAACGCCGCATCGCTGGGGCGTCATTACGCGTGGATCACTCGACCCGTGGCGCAATGCTGGCCGTTGAGCGCTATGGACAGATCGGCAGACTATTAGCCTACGGTATTGCTGGACATCATGCGGGCCTCGCCAACGGCCGAGAAGGAGGCGAGCGCACAGCACTCTGCGACCGGCTTAAGGGTGTTGGATTGCCGTCTTTGAAGGATGAGTGGCTCCGCGAAATCGTTCTACCGGAACAACTGACGCCACCCCAATTCATTCCGGACGCTGATCGCGGAGGTTTCCAGTTTGCGTTTCTAACGCGCATGCTGTTTTCGTGCCTTGTGGACGCCGACTATATCGACACCGAGGCTTTTTACGATAGGGTTGCGCCTTCGGGGCAGACGAAAGAACGCAGTACATCGCGTGCGCTCAAATCGCCATCGCTTCCGGCCCTACGGGAGCGGCTCGACACCTACCTTATGGGTTTCGCCGCCAATTCTCCTGTCAATCGGATTCGAGCGGATATCCTCCTCCATACGCGCAAAGCGGCTAAGCACACACCTGGCCTGTTCTCGCTCACGGTTCCTACGGGTGGCGGAAAGACGTTGGCGTCACTGGCCTTCGCACTAGATCATGCCATCCACCATGGGCTGCGACGGGTCATCTTTGTCATCCCCTTTACCAGTATCGTCGAGCAAAACGCTGCCGTGTTTCGAACCGCATTGGGCGATCTTGGGGAGGCTGCCGTACTCGAACATCACAGCGCTTTTATGGCCGCTCAACCACCTCGATCGGACGCCGAGCGCTATCAGGCCCGGGCTAAGCTGCGGCTGGCGATGGAGAACTGGGATGCACCCATCATTGTCACCACCGCCGTGCAGTTCTTCGAGAGCCTGTTCGCAGCGCGACCGTCACAATGCCGCAAGCTGCACAACATCGCGGGCAGCGTCGTGATCCTCGATGAAGCGCAAACGCTACCGCTAAAACTATTGCGTCCCGCGGTCGCTGCGATCGACGAACTAGCCCGCAACTACTGCACCAGCGTCGTTCTATGCACCGCCACCCAGCCCGCGCTCAACTCGCCCGCTTTTCGCGGCGGACTCAAGAACGTGCGCGAGCTTGCCCCAAATCCACCAGAACTCTTCCGGAAGCTCGACCGGGTACGCGTACGATATCTCGGCGCATTGGACGACAACCAGCTCGTAGCCGAACTCAGTAACCTTGATCAGGTGTTGTGTATCGTAAACAATCGCCGCCATGCCCGCGCTCTGTATCAGGCGCTGGCCGACCAGCCCAGCGCCCGCCACCTCACTACCTTGATGTGCGCCAAGCACCGAAGTCAGGTGCTGTCCGAGGTTCGGATACGCCTAGTGACCGGCAAGCCGTGCCGACTGATTTCGACGTCACTGATCGAAGCCGGAGTCGATATCTCACTGCCCACCGTCTATCGCGCTGAAGCCGGCCTAGATTCCATTGCCCAGGCCGCTGGGCGCTGCAACCGCAACGGAGAGCGTGCGGCAGAGCACAGCGAAGTACGCATATTCGCCACCGCCAACTGCGACTGGGCACCGCCGCCTGAACTGCGTCAGTTTGCACAAGCCGCGCAAGAAATCATGCGCCAGCAACAGTATCGCGACGATCTACTGTCTCCGCCAGCGATCGAGGCTTACTTCCGCCTACTTTACTGGCAGAAAGGCGACCACGAACTGGACGCTGCGGACCTGCTAGGACTTTGCGCGGGCAGTCGCATTGACTCCTTGCCGATGGAAACTCTTGCGTCCGAGTTCCGCATGATCGACACCGTTCAGATGCCAGTCATCGTCCCCTACGACGACGACGCGCTCCGCTATATCGAAAGCCTGCGCTACGCGAAAAAAATTGGCGGCCTCGCACGAGACCTGCAGCCTTACATAGTGAACCTACCGCGTTACGGCTTCGAAGCCCTGCGCATGGCGGGTACGATTCAGCCCGTGGCGGAGGAGAAATGGGGAGAGCAGTTCATGCAACTGATCAACATGGACATCTACAGCCGCGAGTTCGGCATCTGGTGGGAAGAACCCACTTTCATGGATATAGCCAACACGATAATTTGAAGGAGGTAGCGCATGAGCTTTGGAATCCGCCTGCACGTTTGGGGTGATCGGGCCTGCTTCACACGGCCGGAAATGAAGGTTGAGCGGGTGAGCTACGACGTTATCACTCCTTCAGCCGCGCGTGGCATTCTAGAGGCTATACACTGGAAGCCGGCGATCCGCTGGGTGGTAGATCGTATCCACGTGCTCCGTCCGATTCGATTCGAGTCCATTCGCCGCAATGAGGTCGGCGGCAAGCTTTCGCCGAGTAATGTCAGCAAGGCGATGAAGGCTGGTTCTACCGCCGGGCTGGTGACCTATGTGGACAAAGACCGGCAGCAGCGCGCCACCACGTTGTTGCGCGATGTTGCCTATGTAATTGAGGCCCACTTCGAACTCACTGACAAGGCCGGGAAAGACGATTCCGTAGGTAAGCACTTGGACATCTTCAACCGTCGAGCCCGTAGAGGGCGGTATTTCCATGCCCCATGCCTTGGCGTCCGTGAGTTCCCCGCCCATTTCACTCTGATCGAAGACGATCAGCCGCTACCCGACCCGCACCCTGAGCGAGACGCAGACAAAGATCTGGGCTGGATGCTACACGACATCGACTTCGCCCAAGAAATGACTCCGCGCTTCTTTCGCGCGCTTCTGAAAGGGGGCATCGTAGAGGTGCCCTCATGGCAGGGCGGGGAAGTTAAGTCATGATCCTACAGGCGCTAAACCGCTACTACAATCGTTTGAATCAGCAGCAGGCCAAGGAAGTAGCACCCTACGGTTACAGCCCGGAAAACATCAGCTTCGAAATACTTCTGACTCTAGATGGCGGCGTGGCACAGGTCAACGACATCCGCGACACATCCGCCAAGAAGCCTTCTCCACGCATTCTGAACGTGCCCCAGGCAGAAACTCGCACGGCGGGCATCAAGTCCAACTTCCTGTGGGACAAGACCAGCTACGTGCTTGGCGTTAGCAACGCCAGCAAGCGGTCGAACAAGGAGCACGACGCCTTCGTCAAACTGCACGAAGGTGCACTCGCGAGCGAGGAAGACCCCGGACTCCAAGCCTTGCTGTTATTTCTACGTGGCTGGTCGCCAGAGCAGTTCGAGCCGCGCGGTTTCCCGACAGACATGGTCGATACCAATCTCGTTTTCCGGCTCGACGGCGAGCAGTCCTTTCTGCACGAACGCCCAGCGGCGAAAATAGTTCGAGCCAGAATGTTCGCAGGCGACGAGAGGCAGGAGGAGGAGAATCATATGGTGTGTCTCGTCAGCGGAGAATCAGCGCCCGTTGCCCGTCTCCATCCCGCGATCAAGGGCGTAAATGGCGCTCAGAGCTCAGGGGCGTTCATCGCTTCCTTCAATCTCGATGCCTTTACCTCGTATGCTAAGAGCCAGGGCAGTAATGCACCGGTATCCAAGCAGGTGGCCTTTGCGTACACCACTGCTCTGAACTACCTGCTGCGCCGCGGGCAACACAACCGCCAACGTCTACAAGTGGGTGACACCACCGTAGTGTTCTGGGCCGAAGCCGCCGATGCGAACCAAGCCAAGGAGGCCGAGGATCTCTTCGCCGACATGCTAAGCCCGCCCGCCGATGATGCTTCGGAAACCGCGCGTTTACGGGCATTACTGGACTCCATCGCGAAAGGCCGCTCAGTGCAGGATCTCGTTCCGAATCTCGAGCCTACGACCCGCATGTATGTGCTGGGCCTCGCACCCAATGCGTCGCGCCTGTCAGTGCGCTTCTGGCAAACGGATACGCTGGGTGTGTTCGCGCGCCGTATTGCCCAACATACCGAGGATTTGCGTCTTGCACCGCTGCCATGGCGCACCGAGCCATCCGCTTATCGACTGGCGCTCGCAACGGTGCCGCACCGCGAGGGCGCTAAACCCAAGATCGATGATGCGCTCAACCTCATCATCGGCGAGATGATGCGCGCAATTCTCAGCGGCGGACAATACCCACGCAGTCTGTTGGCTAATACCATAATGCGGTTTCGAGCGGACGGAGATATTTCCGGTCTACGCGTAGCCTTGTGCAAGTGCGTTTTGGCGCGTGAAAGGCGCCGGAACATTTCTATATCCATGGAGGAGATCCCCGTGAGTCTCGACAAGCAATCCACCCAGCCAGGCTACCTGCTTGGACGGCTGTTCGCAGCCCTGGAGAACGTCCAACGTGCCGCCCTAGGCAGCCAGATAAACGCCACGATTCGCGATCGTTACTACGGCGCAGCATCGGCCACACCGGCCTCGATCTTCCCGGTACTATTGCGCAACACCCAGAACCACCTTGGGAAGCTGCGCAAGGAGCGTATGGGACAGGCCGTAAACCTGGAAAAGGATATCGGCGAGATCGTCGACGGCCTTCCCGACCAGTTCCCACGCAGCCTAAGGATCGAAGACCAGGGGCGCTTCGCCATCGGTTACTATCATCAGTCGCGGTCCTACTTCACTCGCCGTAACCCGACTGAATACGCCCATCACGATGAGTCCGCTGAACATACCGACATCGAAACTGAAGGAGAAGACTAATGACCGCCCTCACCCACCGCTACGAGTTCGTTTATCTGTTTGAAGTGACCAATGGTAACCCAAATGGCGACCCCGACGCTGGCAACATGCCCAGGCTGGACCCTGAAACAAACTGCGGTCTGGTGACTGATGTTGCGCTCAAGCGCAAGATCCGTAACTTCGTCACGCTACACAAGGATGGGGCGTCGGGGTTTGCCATCTACGTGCAAGAAAAGGCTGTCCTCAACAACCAGCACAAGCGCGCCTACGACGCACTGGAGATCAAGCCTGAGGACAAGAAGTTGCCGAAGGACGAGGCCAAGGCGCGTGCGATCACTGCATGGATGTGTGCCAACTTCTACGATGTGCGTACGTTCGGCGCTGTGATGACCACTGGCGTCAACGCCGGGCAGGTGCGAGGCCCGGTGCAACTCGCGTTCGCCACTTCGGTGGAGCCGGTGCTGCCGCTGGAAATCTCCATAACTCGCATGGCGGTGACCACCGAGAAGGAGTCCGAGGCGCAAAGCGGTGATAACCGCACCATGGGACGCAAACACATCGTGCCTTACGGGCTGTACCGCGCCCATGGTTTCGTTTCCGCCAAGCTGGCTGAACGCACGGGATTTTCCGACAACGATTTACAACTGCTATGGAATGCGCTCATCAACATGTTTGAGCACGACCACTCCGCCGCGCGTGGTGAAATGTCGGCGCGCAAGCTGATCGTCTTCGAGCACGAGAACGCCATGGGCAATGCCCCGGCGCATACGCTGTTCGATGCTGTCAAGGTGGAGCGGACGCAGGGCACTGAAGACCGACCCGCGCGCAGCTTTGCGGACTATCTTGTCAGCGTCGACGCCGAAGCAATGCCCAGTGGCGTGAGCGTGCAGCAACTGTTGTAGGCGAGCGATGGGAGGGGCGGCCATGGAAGAGTTCGACGACTACATCACCCTCTCCGCCCTGCAACATTATCTCTACTGCCCACGCCAGTGTGCACTTATCCACGTCGAATGTCTGTGGGCAGAGAATCGACTGACGGCGGAGGGACGATTGCTGCACGAGAGCGCCAACAAACCGCAGGTCGAATGCCGTCATGGGGTGCGTACGATCACAGCGATGACGCTGTCTAGCGCAAAATTGGGAATCGTCGGAGTTGCGGATGTCGTGGAGTTCAAAGCAGAAGAGTGGGGCAAGCGTCCGTTCCCTGTCGAATACAAGCGTGGCCGCCCAAAGGCTCATCGCGCAGACGAAGTGCAACTGTGCGCACAGGCCCTCTGCCTAGAAGCCATGTTTAACTGTCGGGTAGAGGAAGGAGCCTTATTCTACGGCCAGATTCGGAGACGACAGGGGGTGGTATTCGACGACGAGCTACGTACGCTAACTCTGAAAACGATACACGCCACACGCGCGATGATCCGAGCAGGCCATACGCCGACCGCGGAATACCAGGCGAAACGCTGCGACGCCTGCTCGCTAATCAATCTCTGCCTGCCGAAACTGATCAGCAAGCGGCGGGACGTTGAAAATTGGCTACGCGGACAGATCGCCGAGGAACTCTGAATCATGCAGCGACAGCTAAACTCAGTGTATGTGACCACCGAAGGCGCTTGGTTGCGCAAAGATGGTGAAAACATCGTCATGGAGGTCGCTGGTGAAACCCGCGCCCGCCTGCCGGCACATATGTTGGAAAGCCTGATATGCTTCGGCCGCGTAATGGTGTCGCCACCTTTGTTAGGCTATTGTGCGGCAAAGGGCATCAGCGTGTGCTACCTCAGCCCTAACGGAAAATTTCTAGCCCGCGTGGAAGGGCCAGTTTCGGGCAACGTATTGCTGCGCCGCGAACAGTACCGGTGCACCGAAGATGATCTTCGCTGCGCCGCTATCGTGCGAAACCTGCTGATTGGCAAGGTACACAACCAGCGCGTGGTGGTGTCGCGTGGGCTGCGCGACTACGGTGCCGACCTGCCGCTAGACGCTCGAAAAGCGCTTTCACAGACAGACAAACGATTGAAACGGATTGGCGCGCGTCTGCTTGAAACCGAACAAGTAAATATTCTTCGAGGCCTGGAAGGCGAAGCGGCGCAGGCCTATTTCGGTGTGTTCGACCATCTGATCCGAGTTTCTGATGCCGCAATGCGCTTCAGCGGACGAAGCAGACGGCCGCCCACCGATGCAGTCAATGCACTGCTGTCGTTTTTCTACACCCTGTTGACCCACGATTGCCGATCTGCGCTCGAAACCGTGGGGCTCGACCCCTCAGTAGGCTTCCTACACCGCGACCGCCCTGGTCGCCCGAGTCTCGCGTTGGATCTCGTCGAAGAATTTCGCTCCATACTCGCCGATCGCTTGGCCTTGTCACTTATCAACCGTAAGCAGGTGACAGCGCACGACTTCACACGTTTGGACAATAGTGCCGTGCTACTCAAAGAGGACTCGCGCAAGACTGTCCTCATTGCCTACCAAGAACGCAAGCGCGAGCTATTGCGCCACGCCCTTCTCGACGAGAAAGTCGAGATCGGACTACTCCCCACCATCCAGGCAAAGTTGCTTGCGAGGCACCTTAGAGGGGACTTGGACGCGTATCCCCCCTTCCTCTGGAAATAGGTGGTAATCATGATGGTCCTGGTCAGCTACGATGTCGGCACCACAAGTACAAATGGCCAGCAACGCCTGCGCCGGCTCGGCAAGGCATGTCGCGACTACGGCCAGCGGGTGCAATATTCCGTCTTCGAGATCGAAGTGGATTTCGCGCAGTGGACTTTTCTGAAAGGCAAATTGTGCGAGCTGATAGATCCGGAGCACGACAGTCTGCGCTTCTACTATTTGGGCCGCAATTGGCGAACTAAAGTTGAGCATGTCGGGAGCAAGCCAGCCTTGGATTTCAATGCCCCCCTTATATTTTGATTAGCAAGGTGCGAACCTGGAGTGACCGCTGAAACCCAAATAGGTTCGCGATAGAACGTAACCCGCTACCCGGCTATAGTTTTGTGGTTTTCTGGGTATTTAGGAATCGATGCAGCACAGGTCTTTCCTTTAGTTCGCAGGAATGACGTATTTTTGCACTGTTTTCATGTACTTACGAGGACAGGGTCGCGCCCCGCGTGGGGCGCGTGGATTGAAACGTTGCCAAGCTGCCTGTAGTGGAGCTGCTGGACGGTCGCGCCCCGCGTGGGGCGCGTGGATTGAAACTTGTCATAGGCAGAGATGCGATGCTCGCCACGCACGTCGCGCCCCGCGTGGGGCGCGTGGATTGAAACAACAGGGGCCACGCGAGAGCGCGCCCGAATGGATGTCGCGCCCCGCGTGGGGCGCGTGGATTGAAACAGCAGCGTCCTGACTATCGGCTTCAGGTTCACCGTCGCGCCCCGCGTGGGGCGCGTGGATTGAAACACTGACAGGACGGGCAACAAGATCGGCAGGGGGGTCGCGCCCCGCGTGGGGCGCGTGGATTGAAACAGCTCAATCGCACTTGCCTGGGGCTGGATTAGCGGTCGCGCCCCGCGTGGGGCGCGTGGATTGAAACATACGCGGCGATAACAAAGAGGCGGTGATGATGGATGTCGCGCCCCGCGTGGGGCGCGTGGATTGAAACTGAAGCATGTCCCTAGCGATGTCGTGGTATACATGTCGCGCCCCGCGTGGGGCGCGTGGATTGAAACTTTGGTCTGCCCTTACCCCAGGGTGATGCAGACATGTCGCGCCCCGCGTGGGGCGCGTGGATTGAAACTGGTTGATATGGCGCGATCCACCGCAAGGTAAACCGGTCGCGCCCCGCGTGGGGCGCGTGGATTGAAACTCCGACTGCGGCGATGGGTGCGGTCAGGTAGATGGGTCGCGCCCCGCGTGGGGCGCGTGGATTGAAACCAGGACACTAAGCCGAACATGATCTTGACCCGCGTCGCGCCCCGCGTGGGGCGCGTGGATTGAAACATCAGCACCACCTCGGGCTGTGATCATCAACCACCGTCGCGCCCCGCGTGGGGCGCGTGGATTGAAACGATGCGCCGGTGCGGATCACCAGTGGGTGCCGCGTCGCGCCCCGCGTGGGGCGCGTGGATTGAAACCGCATCTTGTAGGGCTTGCCGTGGGAGTCGTGGAGGTCGCGCCCCGCGTGGGGCGCGTGGATTGAAACCATCCTCCATGCCGCCAGCACTATCAGCGCCAGGTCGCGCCCCGCGTGGGGCGCGTGGATTGAAACGTGACCTGGACACAGGCCACCAGCAGGACGCTGACGTCGCGCCCCGCGTGGGGCGCGTGGATTGAAACTACGTTGATTCAGGGCGCAAGTGGACATGATCGACAGTCGCGCCCCGCGTGGGGCGCGTGGATTGAAACCGCTCCCCCGGCGTTGCCGCCAGCGCCAGCTCCCGTCGCGCCCCGCGTGGGGCGCGTGGATTGAAACATGGCTCACGTTGGCACCCTTCGGCTGTCAGGCAAGGTCGCGCCCCGCGTGGGGCGCGTGGATTGAAACAAGGGCAAGGCCACTATTGACGGTGTTGACTACGTCGCGCCCCGCGTGGGGCGCGTGGATTGAAACATCGGTGACTGGGACGGGCTGATGGCCGAGCTGCGGTCGCGCCCCGCGTGGGGCGCGCGGAGAGAAACTCCGACGTTAGCAAAGAGCCAACGGCGACAGCAGGTCGCGCCACGCGTGAGTGAAACTGGCTCTCGAAACACCCCAATACGAATAAACCAAAGATCTAGCATACTCGGCGTTGCCTATTAACATGGTAATCATGGCTTCCTCATGCTCCTAGAGGTGTTTCTGCTCGCCGCAACAGGATACAAGACATGGGATCTTTCTGGATCGGTCTTAGTCACCGAGTAGACCGGCCCCGTTTCGCGCATTGTTGTGTTGGGTAGGTAAAGAGTTTTCTTCGGAGGGGTTCCCCGAGACCGACGACAGCAAGCTGGGTGAGAAGATCGGCAACTTTTACCGGGCCTGGGTGCATGGATACCCCGTCCCGCGGGACGAGATGGGGCGCTACACCTAGGTCATCGACGGGCGCTTGCGGATCCTGCGCCCCACCAATGTCCGGGATTACGAGGCGATCAAGGCTGGCGGCTGGAGCGATGAGGAAGCGGCCCAGCTCATGGCGATGCTGAAGCTGTTCTACTACCTGCGGTACTTGCCACTCTCGCAGATCTTCTCCTCCTCTTCCGCGAGTAAGCGCGTGGCCATTGATGGTAGGGCTGTCGTGTGGTCCTTCATTGGTCGCCTGAACCGACACCAGGTGGGAGCGTACTAAACGGGTTGTGATTTACTAGATAAATCAATTAGTTAAGTGGATTTGATGCCGCCGTGCGACCGAGCAGTGGTAGCTGCGTTGCTCCCCAATTTAAAATAACCAATAAAATCAATAGGCTACGAGGATAGCGGCGGATGTACGTTTAAACCCACGGAAACAGGTCATTTGTGGCCACCCCAGGCCGCCAACGGCGTGACACCATGAGGTGCTAGAAAAAATGTGGTAGGTAAGTGGTAGGTTTTTGAATTGGCGAAGCTGTAGGCCGCATAGATACTGACTATATGGCGGAGAGAGAGGGATTCGAACCCTCGATAGGTTTTACCCTATACGCCCTTAGCAGGGGCGCGCCTTCAGCCACTCGGCCACCTCTCCGTACAGACCGTACCCGGGGTGGTCGCTGCGCGTCGGCAGCCCCTCAGGAACGGCGCGCATCATACCCCACACTGATCGCAATTTCAAAGGCTTGCCGCTGCAACGCGGCGATTATCGGGGCGCAGTGAGTGTGATGCGCGACTGCGCAGCCGCCTCCACGTCCTGCCGCTGGAACAGCACCGGGCGGAACTGTTTATTGCGGTACAGCTCGGTCTGGTCGGTAAAATGCGGTGAGGCCGGATCACCGGACTGACTGTAAGTGAGCAGGGCTTCGGCGACCGGGCCGCTGTCCTCGAAGCCGACGGTCAGAATAAAGCTGCTACCGTGCACCACCGGGTAGCCGGCATCGGTGAGCAACCTGCTGCCGTCAATCGGCGTGGGCGTCAACTGGGCGATGGGGTGATGAGGAATGTCGGACACCATCAGGTTGGCGACACCCTCGTAGCGGTTCCCACCGTGAACGGGGATCCCGCGCTCACCGCGGTAGGCAAACTGGGCTTCCCGCAGGGGCGCATCCAGGGGGTAGCCTGCCGACGCCAGGACAGCCGCGGCATGTGCAAGTTTTTGCAAAGCCAGGTCGCTGTCAGCCAGGGTATTGGGGGTGGTGACCGGTGCCGCTGCATCGAAGGGGACGGCAAACAGGTCACCCTGACGCATGCCGTCTTCGTAGGTGTAGCCTGTCAGCCATTCCCTGAACAGCACGGCACCCCGGCTGTCGAGATCGAAACGGCCGTTGAAACCGCGCAGCGCCGCACAGGCGTCAGCCAGGTCCGCCGCCGCGCTGCAGGCTTCCAGCAAGGGGGGCACCAGCAACAGCGCCGCCAGGCTCTCGTTGTCGAACAGGAGTTGCTGCATGCGCGCAATGGTGAACGCGCCCTCTTCAATCAGCTGCGCATTCATGCGTGTGCGCAGACTGCGAGCAGTGGCCTCCGGGCCATACAAGGGAGAATACCCGGTGAGGGGCGCGCTGACATTGCTCAGCCAGTAGCTGTCGTTGGCGTTGAACACGTAGTCATCGCGCTCCAGCAGGGGCCGCCTCTCGAAGGGCTCTGTGCCGGGAATCGGTGCGTCGCCCTGCTCCACCCATGCGAACCGGGGGTCACTGCCGTCGAGCAGTACAAAGCCCTTGCTGTCGTACACCTTCGCCGTCAGCGCATCATCCTTGAGCTGCTGGCGCCAGAGGGCAATCGCTGCGTCACTCAACCGCCCCACCGTGGAGTTGTCGAGGTAAACGGCGCGGCCATCGGCGCTCGCCGCAATGGTGTTGACCCAGGGCATGGCGTTCCAGCGTTTGTGTGCGGCGATGAAACTGTCCATGTCGGTCGCCAGGTTCATGTCCCGCCACTGCGACAACAGGGCGTCGTTGCCGACGTTGGCGTCCCGCGCGGTGAAGGCGACGCTGTCGTCCCAGGGCATACCGGGCAGGGTGAGCATCGGCCCGTAGTGGCTGAAATACAGGGTATGGGCTTCAGGCTGCAGGCTGCCATCCGCCTGCAGGACCGGCACGGACACGGCCACTTCACGCATGGCGCGCTCTTCGCCGTTATAGCGGTAGACCGTGGGCTTACCCGGCACCAGTTGCAGGCGGTAGAACACCAGACGCTGGCTGGCAGACACGGTATGGCTCCAGGCCACGCCGCGATTGAAGCCGATCGCCACGCCCGGCGCGCCGAGCAGGTGCCCGCCGTAGACATCCAGCCTGCCGGGGATGGTCAGGTGTTTTTCCCAAAAGCGGTTGTCGCCGTACCAGGGATAGTGCGGATTGCCGAGCAGCAGGCCGCGGCCGTTCGCACTGCGCGCCTTGCCGAATGCCCAGGCGTTGGACCCCATGCCCTGCAAGGCAGCGGCGTCCGCGGCGCGCGCGAGTCGCTGCTGGCTCACCACGCGTTCTGCCAGAGCCGGGGCCGTGGCCGGGGGCTGCGCGGCCACCAGCGCATCGGCCATGCGCGGCAGGGTTTGCGCCATCAGCACCATGCGCGCCATCAGGTCGCTATCGGCAACCGGCTGCAGCCAGACGGCGCCATCGCACCAGGATCCAACGCGGCCTTCGGGGTGTTCTGCCAGGAAGCGGTTATAGCCGTCCGCATAACCGCGCAGCCAGGCGCGGTTGTCGTCGTCCTGCCGCGCAAGCGCCGCTACGGCCTGGCTGCGAATGTCCAGCGCGGCGACGACCGCATCGCTGGCGACGTTAGCGCCTTCTTTACCGGGGCCCAGATAGCGCGCCAGCTCACCGCGTGCGGCCAGCAACGCATGGCTGATATTGCAGACATGGTCCTCGGCCGCAGCATAGCCCTCACCGTAGCCGAGGCTGGCAAAATCTGCTGCGGTGATATGCGGTACACCGTAAGGGCTACGGAGTATCTCCACCGCGTAGCTCGCGGGTGGGACCAAAGGTACTGGTGGGCGGGCCGGTACTGCGGCCTCACCCTGTGGTTCGTTCGCGGGAGCGGCGGGAGGGGATGCCGGCGTCTGGCAGCCGGCAACCATCAACAATGCCAGAACGGCAAGGGGGCGAAAACAACGCATCATGCAGGACGCACTCCTGTGCAGGAAAACAGGGGGTGCGGGTTACTCCCGGGAGTCGTCCTCCGGAGCCGCTGCCTCGTCACCCTCCTGGATGCGATTGTAGATTTCTTCACGGTGAACTGCGACATCTTTCGGGGCGTTCACCCCGATGCGCACCTGATTGCCCTTGACGCCCAGCACGGTGATCGTGATGTCGTCGCCAATCATCAGTGATTCACCGACCCGGCGGGTCAGTATGAGCATAACTCCTTGCCTCCTGTCGCCCGCCAGCGCGCTTCCGGGCGGCGCTAACCATGCGCTGCTGAACCCTAAGTGTTAGCCTAGATTGGCGAAAACGCAACTGCGGGTTTGTATCACTTTGCAATAGTCGCGGGGGGCGCCTGGTCGAGTTCAAAGGCCGAGTGCAGGGCGCGGACCGCCAGCTCCATGAATTTTTCCTCAATGATCACGGAAATCTTGATTTCCGATGTCGTGATCATCTGGATGTTGATTCCCACCTCGGAGAGCGCGCGGAACATGGTGCTGGCCACGCCGGCGTGGGAGCGCATGCCCACGCCCACGATCGACACTTTGGCGATGCGGCTGTCGACACGGACCTCGCGCGCATTGAGGTCTGCCGCCACCTGTTCCAGCACGGCCTGGGCGCGCGGCAGATCGGCGCGACCAACGGTGAAGGTCAGGTCGGTGGTGTTGTCCTCGGCCACGTTCTGCAGAATGACGTCGACCTCAATGTTTGCCTCACCGATGGGACCCAGTATGCGGTAGGCCACACCGGGCATGTCCGGCACGCCGAGGATGGTGAGTTTGGCCTCATCGCGGTTGAAGGCGATACCGGCAATTGTCGGGGTTTCCATCACAGACGCATCCTCCAGCGTGATGAGGGTACCGGGGCCGTCCTTGAAGCTGTGCAGCACCCGCAGCGGAACTTTGTATTTGCCGGCGAATTCCACCGAGCGAATCTGCAGCACCTTGGAGCCCATGCTGGCCATTTCCAGCATCTCCTCGAAGGTAATGCGATCCAGGCGGCGTGCATCGTCGACCACTCGCGGGTCGGTGGTATAGACCCCATCCACATCGGTGTAGATCTGGCATTCGTCCGCCTGCAGAGCCGCCGCCAGCGCGACAGCGGTGGTATCCGATCCGCCGCGCCCGAGCGTGGTGATGTTGCCCTGCTCGTCCACCCCCTGAAAACCGGCTACGACAAGCACGAAGCCGGCCGCCAGGTCTGCCCGCAAGCGGCTGTCATCAATGTCGCGGATGCGCGCCTTGGTGTGCGCATCGTCGGTAAGGATACGCACCTGACTACCGGTATAGGATTTGGCGGCGATACCGCGCTGGTTCAGTGCCATGCTGAGCAGCGCGGTGGTCACCTGCTCGCCGGTGGACAGCAACACGTCCAGCTCACGCGCCAGCGGCTGTGGCTGGATCTCCCGCGCCAGGCCCAGCAAGCGGTTGGTTTCGCCGCTCATCGCCGACACCACCACAACCACCTGATGGCCGTCGGCCCGGAAGCGGGCCACCTTATCGGCCACCTGCTCAATGCGCTCGATACTGCCGACGGAGGTGCCGCCGAACTTCTGGACGATCAGCGCCATATCAGGCGTTCTGGGCCAGGGTTTCCGCCACCCAGTCAGGCACTGCACCCAATGCCGCGGGCAGGCCGGCCACATCGCTGCCACCGCCCTGCGCCATGTCCGGGCGGCCGCCGCCCTTGCCACCCAGGCGCCCCGCGAATTCGCGCATCAGGTTGCCGGCACTGACCCGGTCGGTCAGATCCTTGCTGACGCCGGCCGCCAGCGCCAACTTGTCGCCATCCACAGCCGCCAGCAGCACCACGGCACTGCCCAGCTTGTTCTTTACCTGGTCGAGGGTATCGCGCAGCGATTTGGCATCGGCACCCTCGACACTCGCGGCCAGCACCTTGATACCGGCCACCTCGACAGCCTGGGTGGTCAGGTCGCCACCGGCCGACGTGGCCAGCTTCTGCTTCAGCCGCGCGAGCTCTTTTTCCAGCTCACGGTTCTCATTGCGCAGGGCTCCCACACGCGCCGCCACTGCATCGCGCCCGGCCTTCACAACGTCGCACACCGCGTCCAGCTGGGCCTCGGTGTGGGCGATGGAGGCCAGCGCCCCGGCGCCTGTCACCGCCTCGATACGGCGCACGCCCGACGCGATGCCGGACTCCGAGAGGATACGGAATATCCCGATGTCACCAGTGCGGTCCACGTGGGTGCCGCCACAGAGCTCTACCGAGTAATCATCTTCACCCATGGTCAGTACGCGCACTTCGTCGCCGTATTTCTCGCCAAACAGCGCCATGGCGCCCGCCGCGATGGCGTCGTCCATGTTCATCAGGCGGGTGCTGACCGGCGTATTGGCGCGAATCTGGGCATTCACCTGATCCGCGATCTCGGCCAGCTCCGCGGGCGTCACGGCCTCGAAATGGGAGAAGTCGAAACGCAGGCGCTCGGAATCCACCAGCGATCCCTTCTGCGTTACGTGCTCGCCGAGCACACGGCGCAGGGCGGCGTGCATCAGGTGCGTGGCCGAGTGGTTCAGGCGGGTGCGCTGGCGTACGCTGGCGTCCACGCTGGCGTGCAGGCGGTCGCCGACCCTGACGCTGCCCTGCAGCACCTTGACGTGGTGCAGGTGCTGGCTCTGGGCCTTGGTGGTGTCGGTCACTTCCAGCCGCACACCGTCGGCCTGCAGGTAGCCGGTATCGCCTGCCTGACCGCCGGATTCGGCGTAGAACGGCGTGCGGTCGAGCACGACCACGCCCTGCTGATCTGGTTGCAGGGCCTCGACCTCGGCGCCGTCGCAGAGCAATGCCGTCACCCTGCCCTCGCCTTCCACGTGCTCGTAGCCGGTAAACTCGGTGCTGCCTTCCAGTTTGAGGACGGCGTTGTAATCCACCTTGAAGCTGCCGCCTTCCTGCGACCGGCTGCGCTGTGCCGCCATCGCGGCCTCGTAGCCCGCCATATCCAGTTCCAGGCCGCGTTCCCGTGCGATGTCGTTGGTCAGGTCAACCGGGAAACCGTAGGTGTCGTAGAGCTTGAACACCACGTCACCGGGGATCACGCCGCTGCTGATGTCAGCGAGCGCGTCCTGCAGGATCTGCAGGCCGTTATCCAGTGTCTTGGCGAACTGCTCTTCCTCGGCCAGCAGCGCTTTCTCCACCTGTGGCTGCAGCTTCGCCAGTTCGGGGTAGGCATCGCCCATCTCGGCAACCAGTGTGGCGACGAGTTTGTGGAAGAACGGCGCGCTGGCGCCCAGCTTGTTGCCGTGACGTATGGCACGGCGGATGATGCGGCGCAGCACATAGCCCCGGCCCTCGTTGCCCGGCAGCACGCCATCGACAATGAGAAAGGCACAGGAACGTATGTGGTCGGCAATCACCCGCAGGGAGTTGTGTGCCAGGTCGTCGACCCCGAGCAGCTTGGCAGTGGCGCGAATGAGGGCCTGGAACAGGTCGATTTCGTAGTTGCTGTGCACGCCCTGCATAACGGCGGCAATGCGCTCCAGGCCCATACCGGTATCGACCGAGGGCTTGGGCAAGGGGTGCAGCTCGCCGCTGGCGTCGCGGTTGAACTGCATGAACACGAGGTTCCAGATTTCAATGTAGCGGTCGAGGTCGTCGCCCTCACTGCCGGGCGGGCCGCCGGGTACCTGCGGGCCGTGGTCGTAGAAGATTTCGGAACAGGGGCCGCAGGGGCCCGTGTCGCCCATCTGCCAGAAGTTGTCCTCATCGAGGCGCGAGAAACGCTCGGCACTGACACCCATCTCCTGCAGCCAGATGTCTGCGGCCTCATCATCGGACACATGCACGGTCACCCACAGGCGCTCGGGCGGCAGCCCCAGCGTTTCCGTGAGAAACGTCCAGGCAAACTGAATGGCCTCGCGCTTGAAGTAATCACCGAAGCTGAAGTTGCCGAGCATCTCGAAAAACGTGTGGTGACGCGCGGTATAGCCCACGTTTTCCAGGTCGTTGTGCTTGCCCCCGGCACGCACGCAGCGCTGGCTGCTGGTGGCGCGCAGATAGGCGCGCGGCTCGGTGCCCAGGAAGGTGTCCTTGAACTGGTTCATGCCCGCATTGGTGAACAGCAGTGTGGGGTCGTTGCCCGGCACCAGTGAACTGCTGGGCACCCGGGTGTGGCCCTGAGCCTCGAAATAAGCCAGGAAAGCTTCGCGTATGTCGCCTGTTTTCATTGGAACCCTGCCATCTGTCCTTCAGCAAATCCGCGGCCCGCGAGGATATGCAGGTGCAGGTGGAATACGGTCTGGCCGGCGCCAGCACCGTTGTTGATGATGAGGCGGAAAGCCTCACCCACGCCCAACTGCTCCGCGACCTTGCCGGCGGCGAGCAGCAGATGCCCGAGCAGGGCCTGGTCATCCGGGGCCGCATCCACCAGGCGTGGAATGGCCTGCTTCGGAATCACCAGCACATGCACCGGCGCCTGGGGGTTGATGTCGTTGATGGCGATACAGTGCTCGTCTTCGTAGAGCCGCTCCGAGGGAATCTCGCCGCTGATGATCTTGCCGAAAATGGTCTCCGTCATTGCCCTACCCCAGCTTCTCGTCGGCGGTGAGCTGGCGCGCCTCGCTCTCCAGCATCACCGGAATGCCATCGCGCACCGGGTAGGCCAGACCACTGGCCTTGCAGATGAGCTCATCTTTTTCCTTGTCGTACTCCAGCGGGGCCTTGGTTACGGGGCACACCAGAATACTCAGCAGCTTCTCGTCAATCATGACCGGTCCTGAGGCATACGAAGGGCCTGCATTATACGGATTTTTCCGGGCCGTAACATGCCGCAGGCCGGGCACGTCGGCCGCGCAGGTCGCGCCGCCCTCAGGGCGCGGCGGGAGCCTGCGCGGCGCGCATCGGCGGCACCAGCAGCTGCGGATCGATACGTGCATTGCGCCAGGACATGCGCCAGTCCAGGTGCGGCCCCGTGGCGCGCCCCGTAGCGCCCACTTCGCCGATGATATCCCCCACCGCAATCTGGTCACCGACCTGCACGCTCACCTTGCTCAGGTGCAGGAATGACGACGACAGTCGATAGCCGTGATCGAGGATGATGGTGCCACCCGAGTAGAACAGGTCAGGCTCGGCGAGCGTCACCACGCCGGCGGCGGGCGCGCGCACGATGGTGCCCGTGGGTACCGCCACATCCACCCCGTAGTGCGGGCTGCCGGGCTGCCCGTTGTACACCCGCTGGCTGCCATACACCCCGGAAATGCGCCCCTCGACCGGCCAATGAAAACCGGCCAGGGCGCCGGCCAGCAGGTCCGGGCGCCGCAGGTGCTGTGCCTTGGCGGCGTTGACCAGCTCGCGCTCACGGGCGATGCGTGCCAGCTGCTCCGGCGGCGGCGTGACCGTGCGCTGCGGCACACCCTCCACGCGCTGGATATTGTATTCGCGGGCCGCAATCTCCAGGGTCTGGCGGCAGTCGCCCACCTGCAGCACTGCGCTGGGCGCGGCATCACGGCTGAAGCCGGCGACAAATGTGCCATCCTCCAGCACATCCAGCGCATCGCCATCGAGCAGGACCCGGGCACCGGGCGCGGCCTGCCCCCAGACCAGCCCACCCTGCTGCAGGTTGCCCTGCACATCCACGCACGCCGCCAGCGCGCCATTGGCACTCGATGCCACCAGGGCTGCCATCAACCAGGCTCTCATTGTCACACGCTCCTTTCCTGACAGGGTCTGGGCGCTAGTGTAGTGAAAGCCGCACCGTTAGAATATGCCCCATGAGCCGTTATCGCCCACCCCGCCGCCGCGGATCGCCCTATATCACGCCCGAGGGCGAGGCGGTGCTGCGCGCGGAGCTGCACCAGCTGTGGAAAGTGGAGCGCCCACAGGTCACCGACGTGGTCCATGAGGCGGCAAAAAATGGTGACCGTTCGGAAAACGGGGACTACATCTACGGCAAGCGCCGGCTGCGGGAAATCGACTCGCGCGTGCGCTTCCTCAGCAAGCGGCTGGAGGAACTGACCGTGGTGGACCGCGTACCGGCCGACACCGGCAAGGTGTTTTTTGGCGCCTGGGTAACGCTGGAGGACGAGGGCGGCGCCGAGCGCCGCTACCGCATCGTCGGCCCGGACGAATTCGACCTCGCGGCCGGCAAGCTGAGCATGGACTCCCCGCTGGCCCGCAGCCTGCTTGGCAAGCGTCTCGATGATGAGGTGCGCCTGCAGAGCCCCGCAGGCGAGCAGCACTTCATCATCGTGGACATCCAGTACGGCGAGGCAGCAGCGCGCGCGACCTGAACCGCACGCGCCATTGGCAGGTCAGCCGCCCGGCGTATAGCCGTTGGTGAAGCAGGGCTGGTCCGGCGCGCAGGTATCCACAAAGCGGCCCTCACCCTCCGGACGCAGGAACGCCGATTTCTGGGCCTGGGCAGCGGGTTCCCGGCGCGGCAGGCTGTGCGGGTCGTTACCGAAGTCCGGCTCGACCGGCGGCGTATTAGTGATCGGTGGCGGCGCCGTGCCACCCTCCAGTGCACCACCATCCACGGGGCCATCGTCCCACAGGGTCAACACCGAACCGGTAAAGTCTCCCGCTGGCACAGCCTCCAGCCCCACGTAGGGGTTGCTGTCAGGGTGACGCCCTGTCTCCAGTGCCGGAATCCGCAACCGGGCGCCGATGCTGCGCGCCATGAACTCCGCAGACCACATGCTCACCTGGTGGTCACCGTAGGCCACCTGCAGCAGTACTGCGTGCTGCGGCGTGTTGGGCAGCGGGTGCTGTTCGATATGCACCGCGTAGCCGCTGGACTCCGCGCGGTCCCACAGCATCTGCGCCATGGACAGCAGGAAGCTCTGGTCTTTCACGCTGGGGTAGCCGCCGCCATCAGCGCCGGTTCCACTGCCGCTGAAAAACGGGGTGAAGGCGTTGAAGTCGACACTGCGGCGCAGCAGAAAGCTGTAGGACATGCCGGGCACCCCGAGCACACCGCGAGTCACATCCTGAATCACGCCCATCAGCGCGCCGCCGAGAATACCCCCCTGGCTGTTGCCGTCGTAATACACGGTGCTGTTGTCAAACACCGGCTGGCCGGCAGCCTGGAAGGCGGGGTCGGCGACGAAACCGGCATCGCTCTTCAACAGCCGGGCGAGGAACATGAAGTTCAGCAGGCCCTGCTGCTGGCGGTCGAAGAATGCCTGCATCAGGCTGAAGTCCTGCAGTACCTGAATCGCAAACGGCACGTCAGCATTGGCGAAACCCGCCCAGTCCGTCGCGCAGAACATCATCTGGTGATCCAGCGCCATGATGTCGACGTTCTGCCGTGTGCCACCGCGTGCCTCGTTGGCGCTGCCGAGCAGACCGTGGCCATAGAGCGAGGGCCGCGCCTGCGCCTTGGGTGGCTGGCTGAAATCCTCCGCCACCGAACGGGGAATGCGGCACACGAAGTTCGCGGCAAACAGGCTGTCGCCGTTCAGCCGGTCCGGCAGGCCATCGTCTGGCGTGGCGTAGTGGAAGGCTGAACCCGGCGCGCCGTCGTCGGAGTCGAGGAAGTTCGGCACAAAAAACGTGCCGGCGATTTCCCGCGCAATCTGCTCGTCCTGGCCGTCGGCGCAGCCTGCCGGGTCGCAGGGTGCGTAGTCGGTCACGGTGCTGATGGCATAGTCGGGGGCCGCTGCGCCCAGGTCGGCAAAGGCCTCGTCACGGATATGCAGCAGGCGTTCAGTGATATTGCGCACGCTGGCTACGGTGAAGTCCCAGGCCAGGTAGAGTTCGCTGCGCTCGACGCCCGCCTCCTGCAGCTCGCTGAACATCGCCTCCATGGCCGGCCGGCGCTCCTCGATGGCCGCGTTGTCGGTCAGGATGTCGTCGCGAAAGGCGCGGAACACCTCGGGCGCCGGCAACAGGTCACCGTTGCTGTCACGCAGGTTGCGCAGCGCCACAATATAGCGCTCGCCGCGCTCGAACTGCACCATCGGGCGGATGATGAACGTCTGTTCTGCGGGGTCATCGGTGTTGGCGTCAAGCTCGGCGAACACCAGGTGCTGCTCGCCGGTGCTGGCGCGGATCACCACCACCGGCGAATCCGGCGCCGTGGCGGCGGACAGATCCGTAATCGGTGGTGCGCCGGTCTGCGCCAGGTCCACGTCGGGAACCTGTGCGAGGATCATCTGCGACGGCGAGAAGCCGTCATTGCGGTTCCACTCGCTGGGGTCCACCCGGTCGCCGCGGCGGTTGGCGGGCATTGAGGCCTGGCTCAGGTTTACCCGGCGTCCGGTGTCGAGGCTGTCATCGGCCACCGTGAACACATCGCTGGGCCAGGGGAACATGCAGTTATCGGTGTCGAGCATCTCGCAACGGTCGGCGTTGGGAGTCGCGATGCTGATCGGCGGTGGCTCGGGGGGTGCGGGGTTGGTGTCGGTGCCATCAGAGCAGGCCGTCAGGCCCGCCAGCAACGACAGGGAGAGGACGCTGCGCAGGATTGTCATGTAAACCTCCGGGGTCTCGTTTTTGTTATGCGACCCCCGGAGCCTAGCGCAGCCGCCGCGGCTCAGTCCAGCGCGGCGTAGACCATGGATTCCAGCTGCCCGCGCAGGTTGAAGGTGCTCGACGGCATAAGCTGGGTCATGAAGATCACCACCAGCTCTTCCTCCGGGTCCACCCAGAACAGCGTGCTGGCCAGACCGCCCCAGAAAAAGCTGCCCAAAGAGGCCAGGTTGCCGTTTTTCACCGGGTCCATCTTGTTGGCGAACCCCAACCCGAAGCCGACGCCCTCGTATTCGGTTTCGCTGAAGCTGCCCATCGCGTATTGCTCAAGATCGACATCGCCGGGAAGATGATTGGCGGTCATGTAGTCCAGGGTGCGCGACCCCAGAATGCGCACGCCATCCAGCGTGCCCCCCTGCAGCAGCATCTGGCAGAAACGGAAGTAGTCCCCGACGGTCGACAGCAGCCCGCCGCCGCCCGAGTAGAACACCCTGTCGCGGAACTGGCTGGCCTGGCCGTCGTCGTTGCACACCAGCTTTTTCGCCGCGTCGCGCTCATAGCAGGAGGCCAGCCGGTGCACCTTGTCGGGTGCGACGTTGAAAGCGGTGTCCACCATGCCCAGCGGGCCGAACAGGTGCTCCTGCAGGTAATCCGGCAGTGACTGGCCGCTGATCACCTCAATCAGGTAGCCCAGCACATCGGTCGCCACAGAATAGTTCCAGCGCGTTCCGGGCGAGAACTCCAGCGGCAGCTGTGCCAGCTGCTCGATCATGTGCTTCAGCGTGTAGCCCGGCGCCGGGTTGCCAACCTGCAGCTTGCGGTAGGCGTAGTCCAGGTTGGTCTCGCGAAGAAAATCGTAGGTCAGGCCCGAGGTATGCCGCAGCAGGTCGCGGATGGTCATGGGCCGCTCGCAGGGGGCCGTGGCAAACAGCGGAAACGCGCCGGCGGTGCGCACCGCCAGGTTGCGCCACTCGGGGATAAAGCGGTGTACCGGGTCCTCCAGCGAAAACAGCCCCCGCTCGAAGAGCATCATCAGGGCCACCGAGGTAATCGGCTTGCTCATGGAATAGATGCGGAAGATGGTGTCCTCGCGCATCGGCGTGTCGCGCTCGAGATCGCTGAGCCCCGCCACATCCAGCAGCCCCACGCGACCGTAGCGGGCAACCAGCGTAATGCTGCCGGGCAGCTTGCCGGGCTCGATGTAGCGCCCGCGCAGATGCTCTCCAATGCGCGCCAGCTGTGCGGCGTTGAGGCCCAGAGTCTCGGGGTTTACCTGTTCCATACAGTCTCCTGATCGCGTGGCAGATAACGGTGCCCGGCAGTGTGCCAGACTGGTCACAAGGGGTACAGAATATTGCCGCTCGGGTGCCCGGCTGCTACCATTCGCGCCTTCCTTCACACCCTGCTGCCACGCCCGCCCCGGAGCCGCCATGACCCGTCCTTCGCTGTCTGAACTGGAACATTCCCAGGAGTTTCTGGGACGCCACATCGGGCCCACGCCGGCGCAGCAGGCAGAGATGGCACGAACACTTGGCTTCGACAGCCTCGAGGCCCTGATTGACGCCACGGTGCCGGCGCGTATTCTCAACCAGGCCCCCATGGACCTTGCCGCACCGCAGACGGAGCAGGCAGTGCTGGCACGGTTGCGCGCCATTGCCGGCAAGAACCGTGTGCTGAAGTCCTACATCGGCACGGGCTATCACGACACCTACACACCGGCCGTCATCCAGCGCAACGTGCTGGAGAACCCGGGCTGGTATACCGCCTACACCCCTTACCAGCCTGAAATTTCCCAGGGGCGCCTGGAAGCGCTGCTCACCTTCCAGCAGGCCATCATGGACCTCACCGGCATGGAGCTGGCGAATGCGTCGATGCTGGACGAGGGCACCGCCGCCGCAGAGGCCATGACCCTGCTGCAGCGGGTGAACAAGAAAAACCGCAGCAGCACGTTTATTGTCGCCGAGGACTGCCATCCCCAGACCATCGCCGTGGTCCGCACCCGTGCAGAGGCTCTGGATATCAACGTGGTGGTCGGCGACCCCGCGCAGCTCGCCGGCAGCACCGAGGCCTTTGGCCTGCTGCTGCAATACCCCGGCACCTACGGTCATGTGCGCGACCTGGAGCCCCTCATCGCCAGGGCGCACGACGCCGGCACGCTGGTCACCGTGGCCGCGGACCTGATGTCCCTGTTGCTGTTGAAGTCACCCGGCGCACAGGGCGCCGATGTGGTGGTGGGCAATTCCCAGCGCTTTGGCGTGCCGATGGGTTTCGGCGGGCCACACGCCGCCTTTTTCGCCACCCGGGATGCCTTCAAACGGTCTACACCCGGACGCATCATCGGCGTCTCCATCGATCGCCACGGCAACGAGGCGCTGCGCATGGCCATGCAAACCCGCGAGCAGCACATCCGCCGGGAGAAGGCCACCAGTAACATCTGCACCGCCCAGGCGCTGCTGTCCATCATGGCGGCGTTTTACGCCATGTACCACGGCCCGGTGGGTCTGCGGCGCATCGCCGAGCGCATCCACTACCTCACCGGTGTGCTGGCCAGCGGCCTGCAGGCAGCGGGACTGCCGGCAGACAACGACGCCTATTTCGACACGCTGACCATCAGCGTGGGGGACCGGCAGCAGGCCATCCTGCAGCGGGCTCTGGACGCCGGCATGAACCTGCGGATTATCGGCACGCACACGCTGGGCATAGCGCTGGATGAAACCACCACGGCCGAGGACGTGGACCGTTTGCTCGCGGTCATGACGGGCAAAGAGCCCGCCAACCCCTGCCGCGAGCAACCCGCCCCCGCCTCAGGCATTCCCCAGCCATTGCAACGCGCGGTGGATTACCTGCAGCACCCTCTGTTCAACGACTACCACTCCGAGACCGAAATGCTGCGCTACATGCGCCGCCTGGAATCCCGCGATATCGCCCTCAACCAGGCGATGATTCCGCTGGGCAGCTGCACCATGAAGCTCAACGCCACCACGGAGATGTTGCCGGTGACCTGGCAGGAGTTCGCCGGCATCCACCCGTTTGCCCCCGCCGACCAGACCGAAGGCTATCGGGAGCTGCTCGCGGAGCTGGAGCACATGCTGAAAGAGTGCACCGGTTACGATGCCATTTCACTGCAGCCCAACGCGGGTTCGCAGGGCGAGTACGCCGGGCTGCTGGCGATTCGCCGCTACCATGAGAGCCGCGGCGACGACCAGCGCGACGTGTGCCTGATCCCCTCCTCGGCCCACGGCACCAACCCCGCCAGTGCCGCGCTGGCCGGGATGCGCGTGGTCATTGTGGAGTGCGATGCCGATGGCAACGTCGACCTAGACGACCTCAGCGCCCGCGCCGAGCAGTACAGCAATGAACTCGCGGCCATCATGATCACCTACCCCTCCACCCACGGCGTGTTTGAAGAGACCGTGGTCGATGTCTGCGACATCGTGCACCGTCACGGTGGCCAGGTGTATGTGGACGGCGCCAACCTCAACGCCCTGGTGGGCCTCGCCTCTCCCGGCAAGTTCGGCGCCGACGTGTCGCACCTGAACCTGCACAAGACCTTCTGCATTCCCCACGGCGGCGGCGGCCCCGGCATGGGGCCGATCGGGGTGGGCGCGCACCTGCAGCCCTTCCTGCCGTCGCACCCGGTGGTGCCGGCACCCGGGCTGCCGGAAAGCAACGACGTGGTGTCCGCAGCGCCCTGGGGCAGCGCCTCCATCCTGCCGATCAGCTGGGCCTACATTGCGCTCATGGGCGCCGAGGGCCTGACCCAGGCCACCCGCGTGGCCATTTTGAGTGCGAACTACATTGCGCACCGCCTGAAAGATCACTACCCCGTGCTCTACACAGGCCGCAACGGTACCGTGGCACACGAGTGCATCGTGGACATTCGTCCGCTGAAGGAAGCCAGCGGCATTTCCGAAGAGGATATCGCCAAGCGTCTGGTGGACTTCGGCTTTCACGCGCCCACGATGTCATTCCCGGTCGCAGGCACTTTGATGATCGAGCCGACTGAATCCGAGTCTCTGGCGGAGCTGGACCGCTTCTGCGACGCCATGATCGCCATCCGCGAAGAAATCCGCGCGGTGGAAGAAGGCCGCCTGGACGCCGAGGACAACCCCTTGCGCAACGCCCCGCACACCCTGCTGGATGTCACCGCCGAGCACTGGGACCACGCCTACACCCGGGAACAGGCTGCCTACCCCCTGCCCTCACTGCGCCAGCGCAAATACTGGCCGCCGGTAAACCGGGTAGACAACGTGTACGGAGACCGCAATCTGGTGTGCTCCTGCCCGAGCATTGATGCGTATCGGGAGCCGGTGGGGGTCTAGAGAAGCGGGTATATTGAGCGAGCCGACCCGAGTATTCCTACTTTGCGGCGCCCTCTAACGGCGCGAATTGGGGTGCTTGGGTCAACTCATGCGGGCTTTATCCATGCTTGCCCTGAGAGGTTGATCTCGATTGTTGATAACCAAAGAACGATGAGGATGTTAAATATCACCGTCACCCAGAATGTCACTCTGAATGACGACTTTTTGGACTTGTGTCGAAAAAGTCTCTGAGCGAGAACAGCTCCCGGCCACCCTCCCAGAAAGGCCAGACAGTGCAAGGTATGCTCAGATGTCCTCCACCTGCCGCTGCGAGCCGCTGATTTATCCAGCCCATACACGGCAAATGTCAGAGCACTCACGAACACGTATGCGAGCAGGAAAACCGGGGCTAGCATTGTCGCCGCCGCAATGAAGAACGCCCCGACTGCCAGCAGCGGAAAAGTGACACTGCGACTGTTCTTGCGGTTACGCCGCTTCGCACCAGGGAGCAAGACGTGCGCGGCTCGAGAACGACCTTGCCTGTCTACACCTGCCTCATACGTAACGATCTGGCCTACCTCGGGACGGCGACTGCTCTGGCCACATGCAGAAATATGCAAGAAGACATCTTTCTCGCCCGTCATCGGCTCAATGAATCCAAAACCCTTCTCGTCATTCCATGACCGAATCTTTCCCTTTTGACGCATTAATTTTCTTCTTGGTGGTTGTTTATCGAAGTGGATGGCACATCTGCGGTAACGGTCAAATGTATCAGCGCCCTATTCACTGCGGCAAACTTCCGCAAACGTTGCCCTGCAATGCATCTGTTTGCCATTACTGGTATGTTGCCACCCGCTTCCCTCAAACCCATAGGAAAACTGCAATCACCAGAACCACAGCGGCCACAGAAACCCAGCGCGCATGCCGGCGGAATAGCGTCTCCGCCTGATCACCTGCCCAGTAAACCAGCAGAGCGAGTCCGAAGTAGCGCAGGCCGCGGGCCAGCGCAGAGGCCAGCATAAACAGCGCGAAGGAATAACCGGTGGCACCCGCGACCAGCATCGCCATCTGGAAAGGTACCGGCGTCACGCCTACGCTCAGCACAAACCAGAAACCGTGGTCGGCCATCGCCATACGTGCACGCTCGAACTGATCCGGTTTGGCGAACCACTCAAGCAGCTGATCACCGAGAGCGTCGAAGAACCACAAGCCGACGCCATACCCGACACTGGCGCCCAGCAAACAGCCGATCAGGGACAGCAGGGCAAGCAGAAACAACTGATGTCGCCTGGCCTGCATCAAGGGAATCAGCAGCGCCTCCAGGGGAATCGGCACAACTGTGGACTCCAGAAACGAGGCCAGCGTCAGCCCCCAGAGCGCGTGCCGGGACTGAACCAGACGCTGACCGAAGCGGCGCAGTCGGGAACCGTCAACCTGGCCTCGCTCATCGCTCACGGCTCCGGGCGCCACCAGAGCCAGGTGAGCACCACCACAAAGACCGTAGTGATGATAGCGGCAAACATGACCGGCGCTCCGGATAGCCACAGCAAGGTGGTGCTACCGCCCAGCATCAGCGTTGCCAGCCATTTTGCGCGTCGGGAGACGGCACCGTTGTCCTGCCAGGCAATGATGTGCGGCCCGTAGTCGGGGTGGTTGAGCAGCCAGTCATTGAGTTCCGGCCAGCCGCGGGACGCGGCCCAGGTGGCGACCAGCAGGAAGGGCACTGTGGGCATGATGGGCAAGAGGATACCCACCGCCGCCAGCAGCAGTGCGACAACCGCTATAAAGCGCCAGAAGAAGCTGTGCATTGCGCGCGCCCGGGTGGAAAGACTAACCAAACGCCGTGGCAGCGATCTCGAAGGACCTGAGCCGCTGCTGGTGGTCGTGGATGGATGACATCAGCATCAATTCATCGGCACCCGTCGCGGCAACAAAGGCCCCCATGGCCTCCGCAACGGTGTTGCGATCACCCACTGCCGAGCAGCGCAGCATGTCCGTCAGCATGTGCTGCTCCTGGGGCGTCAGCGTGTCGAAGTAGCCCGCCTGCGGCGGCGCGAGTTTGCCCTGGGTGCCGCGACGCAGACGCACGAAGGTTTGCATCATCGTAGTCTGCAGCACCTGCGCCTCGTCATTGGTATCCGCCGCAAACACGTTGTAGCCCAGCATCACGTAGGGTTTGTCCAGCTGTTCCGAGGGTTCGAACTTTTTCCGGTAAAGCGCTATCGCCTGTTCCATATAGGCGGGAGCGAAGTGTGAGGCAAACGCAAACGGCAGGCCCAGCATCGCCGCCAGCTCGGCACCGTACAGGCTGGACCCCAGAATCCAGAGCGGCACCTCGGTGCCGGCGCCAGGGGTGGCGACCACCGCCTGCCCGGGCTGCGCCGGCTTCAGGTAGTACTGCAGTTCGAGGACGTCATTGGGAAAGTTATCGACGCTGCTATTCATATTGCGGCGCAGGGCCTGCGCCGTGCGCGGATCCGTACCCGGCGCGCGCCCCAGGCCCAGGTCGATACGGCCCGGAAACAGCGTGGCCAGCGTGCCGAACTGCTCGGCAATCACCAGCGGCGCGTGGTTGGGCAGCATGATGCCACCCGAACCGAGGCGTATCGAGGTGGTGGCATTGGCCAGGTGCGCAATCACGATGGACGTTGCCGCGCTGGCGATGCTCTGCATGTTGTGATGCTCGGCAACCCACAGGCGGTGATAGCCCCAGCGCTCCGCGTGCTGCGCCAGATCGCGCGCGTTGTGCAATGCGTCCGCGGTGGTGCTGCCCTCGGGAACAGCGGTAACATCAAGTATGGAGAGTGGAATCATCGGCGGAGTATAGCGGGATGTATCACCCCGCGTCATTCTGCCGCGGCAATTCGCCAGCGCATGCGTTTGCCTCCTGGCATCGCCCCGTTGCGTGTCGCCCCCTCAGCCGCCCGTTTCCGGAAAAGGTCCCTGCCATGACGATCAGCCCCGCACTGCAAGCCATCATCGATGCCATACCAACGGACTTCGCTGATCCTGCCGCAGACTATCGGGCCGTGCGCGCGATGTTTGCGCCGTTCCATGGCCGTCCGGTCAGCGCTGACCTGAAGATTACGCTGCGCCACTACGGCGGCGTTCGTTGCGGTGACTATGTCCTCCAGGGCCACCCCAGTGACCGCATCGCCTTCCACTGCCATGGCGGTGCTTTCGTGTCCACACCGCTGGATGAATACCATTTTTATGCGGAAATCATCGCGCGGCAGATCGATTGCCGGGTGATCATGCCCGACTATCGCCTTGCGCCGGAACACCCCTACCCCGCCGCGCACGACGACTGTTTCAATGCCTATTGTGGACTGCTCGATACCGGCGTCAGCCCTGGCAATATTGTGCTGATTGGTGAATCCTGCGGCGGCAGCCTCGCACTCGGGCTGTTGCTGCGGCTGCGCGACGCGGGCCTGCCCATGCCGGCCTGCTGCATATCGCTGACCGGCTGGTTCGACCTGTCAGTTGCCGAGTCTCCGACCCGCGGGCGGGACCCCTTCCTTACACCCGAGTGGGTGCGCAACCGGGGCCGGGACTATGTCGCCGGTCAACTCGCGCTGGATGACCCCCGCGTGTCCCCGGCCTTCGCCGCGGTGCACGGCCTGCCGCCACTGTATCTGCAGGTTGGCGAGTATGACACCGTGCGTGAGGGCGCGCTGCTGCTCGCCGCAAACGCCCTGCGCAGCGGTGTGGAGGTCACGATGGAGGGCTGGCCCGGAATGATCCAGGGCTGGCATGGCCTGGTGAACGAGAGGGTGCCGGAGGCGGTTGCCGCGTGGGGACGGATTCGAGACTACCTCGCCCGACAACAGGTTTCGGCAGGCTAATGGCGAAGGCCGGCGACTTTCTCCCAAGTCAGGTTAACCGCCATACTGCCAGGTGAGAGCCAGACGCAGCATACGACCCGGTGCCGGGAAACCCACTGCTGTCTCGTAATTCGCATCCAGCAGATTGTCGACCGCCAGCTCGGCGTTAAACACAGGCGCGGGTTGCCAACTCAAGCGCCAATCGAGCCGGTGATAATCATCGAGAACACTGACAACCGATTGCCCTGTGTGCAAAGAAGACGCTGGCACCGCACCATTCCACGCATAGTCGAAGCCAAGTCTCCACTGTGGCGTGAGTTGCCAGTCTAACCACGCCCCCGCCTTCCACTCTGGGCGCCCCAACAACATCACGTCCTCGCCCACTACCTCAATATCCGTATACGTGGCATGCATTTTCGCGGTAAGAGCATCAGCGGGTCGCCAGTGGACAAGCCACTCTACGCCTTTGCTCTCCACCCGTCGGCGATTCACGTTCGTGAATGTCTCAGGATCGAAATCGATAAGATCATCGTACGCATTAAAAAAGGCGGAGGTTGTGATTTCAACGGACTGCAGGGCTTGCCACTCGATTCCCGCGTCCCACGCGCTGACAGTTTCCGGAAGCAGTTCCGGATTCCCAACCAGTCCATGCCCCAGCGCAAAGTAACTGGGCAACTTGAACCCCTCTCCCCAGTTCGTCAGTAGCGTAACCGAGGAGGATAGGGCAAAGCGGGCGCCTAGCCTTACTGTCGTTTCGTCGTCAAAACTATCGGGGGAATCGTAGCGCACACTGGATTGTAATAGCAGTGCCTCCAGAGGTTGCGCTCGAAGCTCAAGAAAGGCCCCTGTCGTCTTGCGCGCAAGACGGTAGTCAGTCGGCAGTTGCACGCCGACATCCACATACCCTGCGCTGTTGCCTTGTTCATCGCGATAATCAGCGCCCAGGTTAAGCTGGTAGCTTTGTGCCAGTTTAAGGGTATTCACCCAGCTCAACTGTTCGCGTTCGAAATCGGTCTCACTGCCGTTCGCCGGTACGCTGCTGTAGGGAAATACGCCCGGGGAGCGGTAGTCTTCAGCCTGAGAAAAATAGCTCCCGCTCAAACGACTCTGCCACCGCGGGCCAAACTCACTGTCCCAACCCAGCGCCACGGTGCTCTGCCGAAAGTCGCCGGCATCCAGTGCATCGCTCACTGCGAACAGGGGGCCACCACTCTGCTCAGGATAGCTGCTGCGCTCGCCCTCAAGATGACGAACTTGCAGGCTGAGCTGATTTTCCTGCGAGGGCTGCCAACGTGCCCGGACTCCAATATTGTCGATGTCACGCCGACTGCCTTCGATCACCTCGCCACTTTCCCGTGAACTGAGATCGATCGCCACGCCCAGTTGATCCATGGTGGTGGATGCAGAAAACCCGTAGTCGCGATAGCCCCTCTCGCCCATTTCCATTCGCAGTGTTGCTGGCCTGGATTCCCGCGGGTCGAGGCTTATGATGTTGATTACACCTGCCATCGCGTCCGACCCATAGACCGCAGACTGGGGCCCTCGCACAATTTCGATGCGCGCCACGCTGTAGGGATTTATGTTTCGCAAATCATGACTACCACCGCGAGAGTTCGTAGGGTCATTCAGCGCTACGCCGTCCAGCAGTATCTGGGTGAAGTTTGCTTCACCACCGCGGATCGAGACGGATGTTAAACCGCCACCGCCACCCTGCTCTTCGATGAGTAGGCCGGGTACTGTGCGCAACACATCGCTCAATAGCTGCTTATTGAGACGCTGCAGCTCGTCATAGTCGATAACCGTGGTTGATGCTGTCATTTCCGACAACGGCGACGGGCTGAAGCTCCCCGTTACAACCACGGTTTCCAACTGGCCCTCTGCGCTGCTGAAGGCCGCAAACACGACAAGGACGAGACAGAGCCAGCGGCATTCTTTGCGCCGCGGAGCATGCAATCTAACGCCGACGCCCATGCTGCCACTTCCACCTGCTTGAATCGGCTGCCAGCGCGGTACATTTTCGAACCCGCGAACCCTTTTTCACCACAATCTGCACCACCAAAAATCTATCCTCAATTGACGCGACCATCGCCGCCATTGTAGCGAACTGTGCCGACCCGGGGCGACAGTCGCCACGCAAATCGCGAGGATTTACGGTTCCGAGCGAGCATGCGGCTTTAGGTTGGCAATGCTGGTGTTCTCGACCGACACCTCGACAGCAGCCCCCCAAGCCCGTATAGTGCCGGCCCGCTGTACGCCAGCGCATAGCCGCGCTGGCACATCCATTCCCCCTTGTACGCGCGCAGGAATACGCTCTTGATTACCACCGCGAACATCACCATGCAGTTCGGTGCGAAGCCGCTGTTTGAAAACATTTCCGCCAAGTTTGGTAACGGCCACCGCTATGGTCTGATCGGTGCCAACGGCTGCGGCAAATCCACTTTCATGAAGATCCTCAGCGGTGCGCTTGTCCCCACCGCGGGCAACGTATCGATAGAGCCCGGCTGCTCGGTGGGCATCCTGAACCAGGACCAGTTCGCCTTCGAGCACTACAGTGTGGTCGATGCCGTGATCATGGGTGATGTGGCGTTGTGGAAGGTGAAGCAGGAACGCGAGCGCATCTACGCCCTGCCGGAAATGAGCGAAGAGGACGGCATGCGTGTGGCGGAGCTGGAAGTACAGTTCGCCGAAATGGACGGCTATACCGCGGAAAGTCGTGCCGGCGAACTGCTGCTGGAAGCGGGCATTGATGAATCCCTGCATTTCGGGCTGATGAAGCAGGTGGCACCGGGCTGGAAACTGCGTGTTTTGCTGGCACAGGCACTGTTTGCCGACCCGGACATCCTGCTGCTGGACGAGCCGACCAACAACCTCGACATCCACAGCATCAACTGGCTGGCCGGCGTGCTGAACCAGCGCAAGAGCACCATGATCATCATTTCCCACGACCGCCACTTTCTGAATGCGGTGTGCACTCACATGGCGGATATCGATTACGGCGATTTGCGCATCTACCCCGGCAACTACGAGGCGTTTGTGGCTGCCTCCACCCTGATCCAGGACCAACTGCAGGCCGGTAACGCGAAAAAGTCCGCGGAACTGGAAGAGCTGCAGAGCTTTGTGAATCGCTTCTCAGCGAATGCGTCCAAGGCCAAGCAGGCCAGCTCACGCGCCAAGAAGATGGAGAAAATCAAGCTGGACGAGATCAAGCCCTCCAGCCGGGTGTCGCCCTACGTCACCTTCAAACAACACAAGAAGCTGCATCGGCAGGCCCTGGTGCTGGAAGGGCTCGCACACGGCTTTGACAGCACTCCGCTATTCAGCGGTGGACAGATGATTCTGGAAGCGGGAGCGCGCCTCGCCGTCATTGGTGAAAACGGTGCCGGCAAGACCACATTCCTGCGCTGCCTGCTGCAGGAGATCCAGGCCAACAGCGGCGAGGTAAAGTGGTCGGAAAATGCGGTCGTTGGCTATTGCCCGCAGGACAGCAGCGCCGATTTCGAGGGAGACCTCACCATCTTCGAATGGATGACCCAATGGCGTATGCCGCGGCACGACGACCTGGCAGTACGCGGTATGCTGGGCCGGCTGCTCTTTACCGCCGACGATGCCAACAAAAAGGCCAGCGTGTGCTCGGGGGGCGAGAAAAACCGACTGATGTTCGGCAAGCTGATGATGATGGACAGCAATGTGCTGATCATGGATGAGCCGACGAACCACATGGACATGGAATCCATCGAGGCGCTGAACAAGGCGCTGGCCAACTACGACGGCACGCTGATCTTCGTCAGCCATGACCGGCAGTTCGTCTCCTCACTCGCGACTCGCGTGGTTGAAATCAAAGACCAGTCCCTGATCGACTTCCAGGGAACCTACGATGAGTATCTCTCCGACAGGGCCAGGGCAGAGGCCAGGGCCGCCTGAGCAATGCGGCGAGCCCTTCATTCACAGCACTATCCACAGGCAAATGCATGAGAACCATCGACATCACCCGCGAACCGGTTGAGCTGTACAAGATCCTCAAATTCGAGGGACTGGTGGCGACCGGTGGCGAGGCAAAACTGCTGATTGCCGACGGTCAGGTGCGCGTCAACGGCGAAACCGAAACCCGCCGGCGGCGCAAAATGCTCGGCGGCGATATCATCGAGTTTCGGGGGGAGCGCTTTACCTTGCATCTGGCATAATGGGCCGGGCGCACGCGGAATACCTTTGCTGAAGGCCAACCCCGGCACCCACCTTCCAGTCCGGCATCACCAGGGAGCAGACCGTGTCTCTACAACACCCGCAACAATTGCGTCAGTTGATGGCCTACGAAGCTTCGCGCAATGCACCTCCCGCAGATTTTCCCACGTTGCCCCCACTGCCCTCGGCTCGCTACACCGATGCGACCTTCCACGGCCTCGAGCGGGATATCCTGTTTCGTAAAACCTGGCTACTGGCCGCGCACCTGGACGAGATCCCGGAGCCCGGCTGCTTCCAACGCTGGGATATCGCAGGTGCACCGGTGGTTCTGGTGCACGCTGACGACGGCGACATCCACGCGCTGATCAACCGCTGCAGCCACCGTGGCGCTCCGGTGGCCATGGATGAACGGGGGAAAAAGAAGCGCCTCACCTGCCCTTATCACGGTTGGAGCTATGGCCACGATGGCGAGTTGCTCGCGGTGCGTGAATCGCGGGACTTCGCTGCGCTGGATACCGATGCCCTGAGCTTGCAGCGCTTGCGCTGCGAGCGGCTCGGCAAGCTGATATTCGTCAATTTTGACCTCCACGCAAAAAGCCTGCGTGAAAGCCTTGGGGCACTCGTGGAGGAGTGGGCCGAATTCGACCTGGATAACTGCCGTCTCTCCCGGCGCGATCGCTTCTCCCTGCGCTGCAACTGGAAGATCGCCATGGAAGCCAACCTTGAGGTCTACCATGTGCCAAGCATTCACGGCAAAACCGTAAGCCCGGTGCTCGACGCCAGGCGCAATGTAAACACCTTCTACCCGGGAGGCCACAGCAGGATGGTCGCCCCTATTCCCGAGGGGCACGCACAGCCGGCCTGGACATCCAGGTGGCCGGAAATTTCGACAGCGGGAGACATCGCCAGATCCTGCACACAGTCCTACAGCGTGTTCCCCAACCTGGTGATGCCGCTGAACCAGTTTGTGATACCCCCTATCCAGTTCTGGCCTGATGGTATCGACCAGTGCATTGTCGAGACCTGGACCATGGCACCGGACTGGGGGGTCGGCACCGACCGCGGCCCCGACATGTGGACTGAGGATGACGGAGCACGGCCCAGCCGTGTCCTGCGCGAAGACATCGACATGTCAGAAGCCATCCAGGCAGCCCTGGACCCTCAATCAAACAGAGGTATTCCATTGAGCTACCAGGAGGCGCGTATTTATCACTGGCACCAGTCTGCCGACACAGTCGTCGGCGCCGCGAATGTACCTGAGGGGCTCAGGGTGCAACCCGTTCTCGAAGACGCATGGCTGCACCCCAATGAACCACGCCTGCGCTGACCCGGCTAGTTCCTTACACACCAGCTCTGCCCGTCCTCCGGGTCAGCGATAATCTCCTTGCTCCTGGCACACACGGCTGCGACGCGCTCCGCAGACAGTTGAGTGTGGGCAGCAATCGCTGAGGCGTGATGATGATCAGGCGCACCCTCCTCTGCGGAATCGCGCAGGAACTGCAGAATAACGCCCTCCTGAATCTTGAACTTCACCCACCGGTACAAGGCCACGTGGGCGATGACCGCCACCACGACGACCACGAAAACCACGGCTTGCGCACTCATCATTCACTCCAGAGCGTCATGTGACAGGAAACCCCTTTTACCGTTTCATCCATTCGCTGTATTGTAACGCCGTTAGTCATTCAGCGTTTCTTCCGGTCATCACTGAACCGTTTGCGGCGTTTGAGGCTCAGTTGTGAACGCCACGCGCAGACGCCGCGCCGCGGTGATACGTCACGTCCTGGAGGAGATGTTATTTCGATGAACTACGATGTCGCCATTGTCGGCGGAGGCCCTGCCGGAAGCACACTGGGATCCCTCCTGAAAAAGTATCACCCGGATCTCAGCGTGGCGATTTTTGAGCGTGAACAATTCCCCAGAGAGCATGTCGGTGAGAGCCAGCTGCCGCCGATAGGCAAGATCCTCGCTGAAATGGGCTGCTGGGACAAAGTAGAGGCCGCCAACTTCCCCATCAAGATCGGAGCAACCTACCGCTGGGGAAACAGCCCTGACCTGTGGGATTTCGAGTTCCTGCCGATCAAGGATTTTCGTGATGAACCGCGTCCGGCCCGATTTGTCGGCCAACGCCAGCAAACCGCATTTCAGGTTGACCGCGCGCGCTACGACAAGATCCTTCTGGATCACGCGGAAGAACTCGGCTGTGACGTTCACTATCAGTGCCACGCGACTCCGGTCATTGAGCAGCCGGGTGAAATCTCCGCCCTGTCCCTGGGCGATGGCCGCAACGTTACCGCAAGCTACTATGTGGACGCCTCGGGTAGCGCCGCGGCCTTGCGCCGACCACTGGGTGTACAGGTTGATGTCCCCTCCTCACTGAAAAACGTCGCGTTCTGGAGTTATTGGGAAAACGCAGAATGGGCTGTGGAAATCGGCACCGGCGGCACCCGCGTGCAGGTAATGAGCATCGGCTCCGGGTGGATATGGTTCATTCCGTTATCCCCCACGCGCACCAGCATCGGTCTGGTCTGCCCCGCCGCCTATTACAAGGAGTCCGGCCTCTCGCCGGAGACCATTTACCTTGAATCCCTCCCCAAGGACCCGCGTATTGCCGGCCTGATTCGCAATGCAAGGCGCGAGGAAAAAGTGTACGGCACCAAAGACTGGTCATTCCTGGCGCAACAATCTGCCGGTAAAAACTGGTTTCTTGCGGGGGAGTCTGTTGGCTTTGCCGACCCGATTCTCGCGGCCGGAATGACCCTCGCGCAGACAGGTGCACGGGAACTGGCCTATATCATCCCGGAGCTGCTGCACGATGCAGACAAGAACAACTGGCTGAAACAGTGGTATGAGCACACGCAGAAGAAACGTATTGGCCAACATATTCGCTTTGCGGATTTCTGGTATTCCTCCAACGGTCAATTCACCGACCTGCAGGACTACACGTCAGAAATTGCGAAAGACGCCGGCTTGCAAATGAATCCCCAAAAGGCCTTCCAGTGGCTGGGCACCGGCGGTTTCACCAACGACACGACGGGACAAGCCGGAATTGGCGGCCTGGACCTGGCAGGGCTGAAGCAGATCACACAGAAATTCACACGCGGCGCCGTAAACTGGCAGCTGAACAAGTACAACCGCTTCAAACTGAACCTGCGCAATGCCACTCGCGGCCACGCGCCCCACTTTAAAAACGGCAGGATCACTGTTGACGCGAGCTATACGCGCGGCCAGAAAACCCTGGTGCTCAGCGGTATGTACGCACTGGTGGTGGAGGTGCTGAAAAAGCATAAAACCGCACAGTCCATCTACGAAGCCCTGCACCACTACTTCCAGCAGCGGCGCGACCTGGGTGCTCCCGTACAACTGCTGGTGCACCACGCGTTACAAGCGCTGGAGGTGTTGCTGCTGGAAGGTTGGGTGCAGGGCAGCGTAAAACCGGGGTTACCCTACCTGAAGCTGGAAACACCCGAGGAGGGGGAAATCATTCATACCAATCGGGACTAGGCGCGCAGCAGCAACGGGGACTGTCAGCTTATTTTACAATTCCGGGGCCAAGACAGCCCGCGAAGAATATTTTTTTGTTTTGCCACAATGGGTTACAATCACTGGCATGAAGTGTGCTCATGTTACAGCAGGTTACGCAGGAGAGCACACCATGAAACACCTAAAACAGACGACACTGGCTGCAGCATTGGTCCTCGGGGCGGGTTTCTCAACGCTCACCAGCGCAGCTCCCACCAGTTATGCCGGGACCGGAGGCGCACTGCCCGATCTGGTTGATTTTTCAAGTTCCATTACCGTTGTCGACACCGGCATCATCAACGACGTCTTCATCTCGTTGAACGACTTCACCCACACATGGATTGGCGACTTTTTCGCTACATTGACCTTCGATGATGGCTCAAGCGAGGTGTCTGTGGTGTTGTTCGACCGGCAGGGTGGTTCGAACAACCCCGATGGAACCTATACCTTCGCCGACGGTGGCACAGCCGGCTTCGGTGCAGGTAACCCCATCCCTGAGGGTACGTACGCGGCGGTAGGCAGTTTTTCGGTTTTTGATGGCCTGTCCGCGGCAGGCACCTGGACACTCAACCTGGACGATCGGGCAGGACTTGATGCAGGCAATCTCGGCAGCTGGACGCTGAACATCGATACCGGGGAAGCTCCCGCACCGGTTCCAGCGCCCGCCACATTGGCACTGTTTGGCCTGGGCCTTGTCGGGCTGGGCTGGTCACGGCGCAAAAAGTCGAACAGCTGACCTACACCCTCTCAGGCACCACTCAAAAAGCCCCTTTCAGGGGCTTTTTTGTTACTCGTGACTCCGAAACCGCCTCACCTCTGAAGTGCTGAACGCTCAACGCGCCGTGTTTCGACCTTCAAGTTGCCATCTGGCTGATGCGGTAGCGATGGAGCATCACAGCGCTCGCTCCGGTTTCTCGCACGCCTGTCTTCCTGTGATACACGGCGGCGCAAAGCCTTTTACCGATTCAGCGTTTGCCTGTATCGTAAAACGATTGCAACCAACTCGCTGAGGCATATTCCCCATGGCTGACTACATCCCCCCAAAACTGGATTGGGTACGCGAGCACGTAGCGCTCTACGAGGGCAGCGGCGGCACCCAGGGTACCACCCTGCTGGATACTGGCATGCCCTGCATCCTGGTCACCCACACCGGGCACAAGACCGGCGGCATCCGCAAGATCCCCCTGATGCGCGTGGAGGTGGACGGGAACTATGTGCTGATCGGCTCCATGGGCGGGCAACCGCAGGATCCCGCCTGGGTGGCGAACCTGCGGGCCAACCCGAACGTGCAGATACGCGACAAAACAGAGGTCTTCGACATGCGCGTGCGCGAAGTGACAGACCCGGAGGAGCGGACGCGGCTGTGGGCCGCAAGCGTGGAGGCGTACCCACCCTATGACGACTACCAAGCCAAAACCACCCGCGTAATCCCGGTGTTTCTGGCAGAGCCGCGTTAGCCCGGCTTCAGGCTTTCGTCGCTACCCGAACGCCCTGCTTGCTTTTCGCTTCGTACATGGCTTCATCGGCCCGTGCGAGAGCGACTTCCAGGGTGTCACCCTCCTTGATGGCGGTGATACCCAGGGAAATGGAGACATCCAGTGGCTTGCCGTTGTCATTAAAGCCGGCATCCAGCACTTCATTGAAGGCGCTGACTGCATAGGTTTCGGCTCCCTCCGCGCCCGTATCCGGCAGCAGGATCACAAACTCGTCTCCGCCAAAACGGCACACCACGTCTGTGACCCGGGCGCGGGATTGCAGAATGTCGGCAACCTTGACCAGTACGAGGTCCCCTGCGGCGTGCCCGTAGGTGTCGTTGATCTGCTTGAATTTGTTGCAGTCGACAAAGACGATGGAGAGCTTGGCGCCACTGCGCTCCCAGCGCGCAAACAGCTCCGCCGCGCGCTCGTCAAAACCGTTGCGGTTATAAACGCCAGTGAGTTGATCCTTGATCGCGAGGTCGGTTTTGTTGCGGATTTCCGTGCGCAACACCTCGGCTTCTGTTTCCAGCCGGGTCAGCTGCTCGGACAAGGCATCCACCTTTTCCTGCGCCTCCTTGTGCTGCTGCCGCTCGGCCTCCACGTGTTCCGCCATGTGCTGAGTGATGTTTTTCAGCGTCTCTTCAAACGCCTGGCGCATGGCGTCCATATCACCGCTGCGGCTGGCCGTGCCGAGCACACCAACATCGGCCACCACCTGGCTCTGCAGGGACTCGGACCGTTCCACTGAACGTTCGCCGCCGCGGGTGACATCGACCACCAGTTCCTCAAAGCCACCGAGACGCTCACGAAGGGTGTCCAGAAAGTCGCTGGTTTGCAGGCGCTCCTGGCGAATCCGGCTGTCGATGCTGTCCATTTCGCGCGTGACTTCACGCATCAGCGACTGTGCCTGCTCCACGATCGTGACGTTGGGCAGCGCATCGCGCAGGGCCTTGCTGCGCACCTGCGAGCCGTTGATGACGTCGATGTGGTCCACCAGCCTGTGTACAAGACTGTTAAACAATTCGAGGAAGTGATCGTAATCAGCACTGTCAGAGGCGCGCCGCTTGAACAGGCCACGCACGCCACCCTCGGAACGCGACTGCCGCGCCGCCACTTCCTTCAGCGCCTCCGTGGCAGAGGACAGCAATTCGCCCAGCGCCTGCTGGCGAGCGCCCTGCGAAGACTCACCGGAGATCTTGCGCACAAGGTCTGTCATGCGCTGATGATCTTCAGTGCGCAGGGGCATGGATTTGATGATGGAGGAAAGACCGGAAAGGTCGTGTGAGGCCGGTAACGCGCTGCCGTTGTCCGGCGATTCGCCGGTGACGGTCATGACCACCTTGGCCAGGTGATCGGAGGCAGCGGCCAGATCGCGGCCGTCGGCGTTGTCGTGAATCAGGCGCCGAATGCGCGCAAGAGCTTCATCAATGCTGTCGCTGTTGCCCTCTGCCATACGCGCCAGGCGCAGAGTCAAACGTGTGAGAGCTTCAGTGCGCTGCATAATTTTTTCCGTTCTGTGCTTCTTTTTTACACGCTCTCATCAAGTGAGACATCCAGATAATAAATAAAAGCGAGAATCTCAGCGATCGTAATATAAAGGCTTTCGGGTATTTCGTCACCTATGGGGATCTGACAGAGCAGTTCCACCAGCTTCTGGTTCTCATACAGCGGAATATCGTGCTCTGTCGCCAGGGCCCGAATCCGTTCGGCCAGCACACCCTCGCCACTCGCCACAACCGTCGGCGCGCCGATGCCGGTGTAGCGCAGCGCAGCTGCACGCGAGGGGGGATGGTGGTCGCGCGAATCATTCATGCGCGCAGATCCAATGACGAGGACGTTACAGGCGGCGCGGTGGAACCGGCAGTGGGCGGGCGACTGATCAGACCGGCCAGCGAGAGACCGCGATTCTCCAGCGCCGATTCCAAGAGCCCGCTACTTGCCTGCACCAGGCGCCGCACCGCCGGCCGGTCACTGATCACCTCCACCGCCAGCTGGCCCTGGATCAGCCGCGCCACCACATCAATCTGCCCCAGCTTGGGCAACTCGAGATTCAGCTGCAGGCGCCAACGTTCCTGCTCGTCAGGGTCACCCGGCTGCGGCGCTTCGCGCTCAAGCTGCAGCTGCAGCTGCCGGCATTCCTCCTGCCACAGGAACGGCAGGGTGAACAGCCAGCTGCGCGCAGTGGCGGTGTCCCCCGGCAGGGACGCCAGTTGATTGGTGGTGATGGCGGTCAACGCGGATTCGAGCTCCTGCCGCAGCGCAAGTAGCGCGGCTGCATCGGCAGCGCGCGTGGGAATGGCGTTGACCCCTTCGAGTCGCGCATCCACATGGGCCAGCACGCGGGCAAGGCTGGATTTCAGGTCGGTGGGCGCAGGGGCCGTACCCGGCGGCTTGCCGGCGCTGTGCAGTAACTGCGCTTCGCTGAAGGTGCCCGAGGAGGCCACCGCCGCGCGCAGGCCCGCAGGCTGCAGCAGCTGGGCGGCGCGGGGCACAGATCGCAACAGCTGCCGCACCAGCGCCAGACTCTCCGCGGGCAGGGCACGCACGGCGCCATCCGCCGGCTGCAGTTGCCCCACCACGCGCGCCAGGGCGTTCACTGTTTCGAGGCCCGGCGCCGCGGCACCCAGCAGGCGCACATTGCCACTCCGCTCCGGCGCCGCCGCGTCACCGGAGGGGGCGATAATACGCAGCACCGCCTGCGGCTGCAGCTGGCGCACCTCAAGCAGCAGGCGCGCACCCTGCTGTACGGGAATATCGGCAGTGGCGGTGATTTGCAGCCCGCCCACCCGCAACACCAGCTCGCCGGAGGGCCGCTGCCCGGAGACCAGCGCTGACAGGGTCTGTCCCACCTGCCAGTTCTTCAGCCACAGGCCGAAGTTTTTCTGGTCCGTGCGGGCGGCGGTCAAGGCCAGCTGGATATCTTCCACGTCGTCGCTTCACCGGTCGGGAGTCACACCGAATGTAGCATGAAACCCGGCGGACTCGCACCGCGAGAGAGCTGACGCGCACGTGGGGTTGTCTGTATACTCCTGTTACACAGGGAGTTTGGTGTTACAAACGGACTAGGCGCTTCGCCTCCTGAAGACCTCGGAGATACAGCTTTATGGATCTGGCTACACTGCTCGGACTGCTGGGCGCCATGGGCGTGGTAATGGCAGCGATCATTACCGGCGGTTCTCCGATCATCTTCATGAACGTGCCCTCCATTCTGATCGTCCTGGGTGGTACGGCGCTGGTCGTCATGATGAAGTTCACCCTGGGGCAGTTTTTCGGCGCGTTCAAGGTGGCGGCCCGCGCGTTCATGTTCAAGCTGGACGAGCCGGAAGACCTCATCGCAACCGTGGTTGAGCTGGCGACCATCGCCCGCAAGGAAGGCATGCTGGCGCTGGAAAACGCCGAGATCAACAACGAATTCCTCCGCGACGGCGTGCGCATGCTGATCGACGGCAACAACCGCGAGGTGGTCAGCGCGGTGATGAGCAAGGATCTGCAGCAGACCATCGACCGGCACAAATGGGGCTCCAAGGTGTTCTCCGCCACCGGCGACGTCGCACCCGCGATGGGCATGATCGGGACCCTCATCGGCCTGGTACAAATGCTCTCCGCCATGGATGACCCCAAGTCCATCGGTCCGGCCATGGCCGTCGCCCTGCTCACCACGCTCTACGGTGCGGTGCTCGCCAACATGGTCGCCATCCCCATCGCCGACAAGCTGGATTTGCGCAAGGCGCAGGAAGGGCGCATCAAGGCCATGTGTATCGACGGCGTACTCGCGATTCAGGAAGGCCAGAACCCGCGCATCATCGAGTCCATGCTGAAAGCCTACCTGGAGCCCAAGGAGCGCAACAAGGAAGCCGCTGAGGCATGATCGACTTCGAGGAAGAGGAAGAGTCCAAGCCGGGGGCGCCCATGTGGATGGCGACCTTCGCCGACCTCATGTCGCTGCTCATGTGCTTCTTCGTGCTGCTGCTGTCCTTTTCGGAAATGGATGTGCAGAAGTACAAGCAGATCGCCGGGTCGATGAAAAATGCCTTCGGCGTGCAGCAGCAGGTGAAGGTGGAGGACATTCCCAAGGGCACCAGCATCATCGCCCAGGAGTTCAGCCCCGGCAAGCCGGACCCAAGCCCGGTGGACACTATCCAGCAGGTCACGGCGGACACCACCCGGCCTTCACTGGAAGTGGGTAACCCCGATGCACCGCCGCGCGAGCTGAGTGACGACGAGGCGCGCGAAATCGTCCAGCAGGAAATCGAATCCCTGTTGCTGGAAACCCAGCAGGATGCAGAGAAACTGCGCGAGATACTCAAGGAAGAGCTGGATACGGGAAAAGTCGACATCGAGACCAACCAGCGCTCCATTGTCGTCCGTATCCGCGAGAACGGCTCCTTCCCGTCGGGTTCGGCGGTATTGAACCAGGATTTCCTGCCCACCATGGAGCGTCTGCGGGATGCACTGGCGACCATCCCCGGCAAGATTTCCGTCGAGGGCCATACTGACGATGTGCCGATCAGCGGTGGTCAGTTCCGCTCCAACTGGGATCTGTCCGCCAGCCGGGCGCTGTCCGTGACCCATGAATTGCTCGAGGACGGCGTACTCTCCGACGAGCGTATTGTCGTCGTCGGCTACGCCGATACCCGCCCCTTCACCTTCAACGACAACCCCGCCGGCCGGGCGCTGAACCGGCGCGTGGAGCTGGTGATTCGACAGGGTGCGGAAACTGCCGAGGAGACCGGCCTTGATAACATCCTTGAAGGCAACCCGGAAATACTGGACATACTCGGCGTAGGCGCCGGGCGCTGAATCAGACCCCTATCTCATGTGGACAAGCCGACCATGACAACATCCAGCAGCGAACGCAGAAAGTATTACCGGATCAACGATGATGTCCTGCTCCACTACCACGTCGAAACCAACAGCGATGAGGATACGTCGCGCGGCGTTCAGCTTGAGGTGGCCACCGGGGCCATTCTTGCCGAGATCGACCGCGAACTGAATCACACCATCAACCGTGTGTGGGCCCACGACCCCGATGTGGGCCGCGCGCTTGGCCTGCTCAACCGCAAGATTTCGGTGCTCGGCTCCCTCGCCGCCTCAGCGGAAGGTGGCCCTGGCCCTGTCTCCTACCAGCGCACTACCGTGAGCCTGAGCGGCAGCGGCATTGCCTTCGAGGCCCGCGAAGCCCTGGCGGCTGGCACGGTGGTCATCATCGAAATCGGCCTGCTGCCATCACAGTCCAGCCTGCGCCTGCAGGGCCGCGTTGTTGCATCGCCGGAAACAGTGGCCAGCGGCAGCGGCTATTGGACACGGGTCGAATTTGATGAGGATCTGGATCAGCAAGAGGAGCTGATTCGCCATGTGGTACAGAAACAGGGGATGCTTCTGGCGGACAGCCGCTGATCAGCAGCGCTCGTCAATATTGCCGCCGAGGCGCTTTTTCCGCGGCGTGGTGCTTGCCGCGGGGGTTGCGTTGTTTTCATCCTCGGGAGCGGGCCTGGGCTGCTTCCTCGGCTTGTCGTCGCGCTTGATCGGGCGTATTCGCGTCAGGGGGGTCAGCCCCCGGTCGTCCACCGGTTCCACCATGGCACCTCTCCCACGGGCAGCCGCCCAGCCTTAGCGGGCCTGTGATCGCTCGTCATTGATGCCTGCGTCCAGTGCCAGCACCACCAGCACAACACGCCGGTTTTCGGCGCGTCCGGCTTCGGTGTCATTACTCGCCGCCGGGTTCTGTTCCCCGAAGGCTACCGCAGAGAGGCGGGCGGGATCAATGCCACTGCTTTCGAACAGGCGGACCACTGAAGAGGCGCGGGCCGCGGACAATTCCCAGTTGGACGGGAACAGGTCGTTGCGAATGGGAACATTGTCGGTGTAGCCCTCCACACGCACACGATTGGGAATCGGGGCCAGTACGCCGGCGATACGGCTCAGCACGGGCACCGCGCGGGCCAGCAGCACACCACTGCCGCTGGGAAACAGCAGCGTTGAGTCGATTTCCAGCGCCACCCATTCCTCATCGACCGATACCCGCACCTGCTGCGACGCCAGCTCGCCCTCGACCTCGTCGCTCAGGGAGCCCGCCAGGGCATTGAGGTCTGCCCCCCCCTCCGCCGCCTCGTCCGTGCCGGAGGGCACCCGCAGTGGCACGGAGATGGAGTTTTGCGCCAGCGCCTGCGGCACCTGTTCGGCAGGCACACTGCTGCGCACCAGCTCACCGACCTGAATCGGGTCCAGCGAGCGCTGCGGCGCGCCGAAAGCGGTCACGATGGAGTCCGACAGCACCCGATAGCTGCCCTCATTGGCCGAGGACAGTGAATACATCACCACGAAGAAGGCGAACAGCAGGGTGATGAAATCCGCATAGGACACCAGCCAGCGATCCTGGCTGTCGGATATCTCAGGCGGCCGGCGTCGACGCATGGGCTACTGCAGGTATCCTTCGAGCTTGCTGCGAATGGCGCGCGGGTTGTCGCCGTCGGCAATCATCACGATCCCGTCGATCACCATTTCCTGATACTGCAGCTGATCCGCCGAGATCGACTTCAACTTGTTGGCAATAGGCAGGAAAAACAGGTTGGCAAAACCGACCCCGTAGATGGTGGCGACAAACGCCACCGCGATGCCCGACCCCAGTTCCGCAGGGTCCGACAGGTTCTGCATAACGTGAATCAGGCCGAGCACGGCGCCGAGGATACCGATGGTGGGCGAGTAGCCACCCATCGCTTCATACACGCGCGCCGCCCGCGCCTCGCGCACATGGGCGTTGTCCACCTGTACTTCCAGCACGCCGCGTATGACATCGGGGTCGAAACCGTCCACCAGCAGGCCGAGGCCCTTGTTCACAAAGGCATCGGCGCCACCGGCGGTGAGTTTTTCCAGTGCCAGCAGGCCGTCTCGCCGCGCCGTCCGGCTCCAGCCCAGTACTTCTTCCATCAGCGCCTCCCGCGGGAACTTCGGCGGAAACAGGATCCAGCGCAGGCGCTGCAGGGCCAGGGCAAAGTCCGCCAGCGGGGTCTGCACCATCACCGCGCCGAGGGTACCCCCGGCGACAATCATGAATGCCGTGAGCTGCATCAGGGCCCCCACCTCGCCGCCCTCGAGCATGTTGCCCACCACAATCACGCCAACCGCCAGCGTCACCCCGAGGAGGGTGAGCATGTCGAACGATACTCTGGGCGAACCGGGTTTCCCCGCCACTAGACGCTCCTCACTCTTTCCAGGCTTCCAGGGTGACGCGCAGGCGGGCAACCGCCTGCCCGTGCAACTGCGACACCCGTGACTCGGAGACGCCGAGCACCAGGCCGATTTCCTTCAGGTTCAGGCCATCACCATAATACAACGACATCATCAGTTGTTCTTTTTCCGGAAGCTGCGCAACAGCCTGTTGCAGCGCTTCGTGAAAGCCGGCCTCGCCCACCTGACGCAGAGGGTCACCGTGCTCGTCACCGGCAGAGGACGCCACATCGTCATCCAGCTGGCACATGCGGGCACAGGCCAGCTCGCCGGCCAGGCTCTGATATTCCTCCAGCGACAGCGAGAGTTCCGCCGCAATTTCGGCCTCGCGGGCCGGCCGCCCTTCGCGCAGGCTCACGCTGTTGATCGCCTGGGCGACCCGACTGAGATTGCTCTGCACGCTACGCGGCAACCAGTCGCTGCCACGCAGCTCATCAAGCATCGCACCCTTGATGCGAATACCGGCATAGGTGGCAAAACTGGCACCCTGCTCCGGGTCATGCTGCTCGCGGGCCTGTAACAGGCCAATCAATCCGGCCTGCATCAGGTCATCGAGCTCAACGCTGGCCGGCAGGCGCGCCGCCAGACGCAGGGCAATCTGCTTGACCAGCGGCAGATACTCCCGCACCAGCCCATCGACACCGGTCTGCGCTACGTGCTGATAAGCCGCTGTACGATCCATAAGCCGGCGTCAGCCTGTCTTCTCCCGGGCGGCCAGCAGGCGCTCGATAAAAAAGGCCATGCCGCCCCCCATCTGTTGTGGCGGTTCGGCCTGGATGCGCCGGGCAATGTCCTGCAGCGCGCGCGTGGAGGGGGAGCGCGGGTACTCCAAGACCACGGCGCGCTGGGCCTGCACGGCTTTGCGCAGGAAGTTATCGCGCGGCACGCTACCCAGCCAGCGCACATTGACGTCCAGATAGGCATCGGTGGCGTTGCACAGCTTGGCAAGCAGTTGCCGGCCCTGCAACTCGGAGTCCATCATATTCGCCAGGATATCGAAGCGTTTGACGCCACAGTCGCGGTTCAGCACTTTGATAAGGGCATAGGCGTCGGTCAGCGAGGTGGGCTCGTCACAGACCACGACAATCACCCGCTGGCAGGCACTGGTGAAGGTGAGGACGGCGGTATCAATACCGGCGCCGGTATCCACGATCAGCGTGTCCACCGGTTGTTCCAGTTCGCTGAAGGCCTGCACCAGCCCGGCCTGTTCGGCCGGTGTCAGGTTGGCCATACGGGCTACACCCGAACTCGCCGGCACCACGGTGATGCCGCCGGGACCGGTGAGCAGAATATCCTGCAGGGTTTTTTCGCCGGACAATACGTGGCTGATATCCCAGCGCGGGCGCAGGCCCAGTGCAATATCGACGTTGGCGAGGCTGAGGTCGGCATCAAACAGCAGGACTGACTGGCCCTGCTGGGCGAGTGCCACGGCAAGGTTCACGGAGACGTTGGTCTTACCCACGCCCCCTTTACCACTGGTTACTGCAATAACATTCGTGGGGGCCTGCTCGCCCATGTCAGGTTTTCCTGTTGTTCATTCAACTTGCCATGGCTGTCACACCAGCCCTTGATGCGGGCACCGCATCGGCGCGCCGCCGCTGCCGCAACCAATCCGCGGCGAGCGCGATCAGCTCTCCTGCCCTCGCCGGTTGCAGATCGTCCGGCACGCGCTGGCCGCTGCTGGTATACGCCACCGGCAACGCCGCGCGCATCAGGGTATCCAGAGTACCACCCAGACCCGCTGCCTCGTCCAATTTGGTGATGATAGCACCGCTCAAGCCCTGCCTTCCAAGAGAATGCACCAGTTCCCGGGTCTGGGCCACACCGGCGGACGCCGACAGCACGGCCAGCACCGTCACCGGGACGGGGCTCGCCCGCAACAGCGCGATCTGGCTCAGGAGACGCGGGTCGCGCTGGCCCATACCCGCAGTGTCGATGAAGATATGGCGGCGATTGCGGAAATCACGCAGTGCCGCGTAGAGTTCGGGCCCCGTGCCGACGCTGAGCACGGGCACATCCAGCAACTCGGCGAAGGTCGCCAGCTGTTCCTGGCCACCAATGCGGTACTGGTCCATGGTGATCAGCGCCACCTGCTCGCGCCCATCGGTGAGCGCGGCGCGGCCCGCCAGTTTGGCGATGGTGGAGGTTTTACCAACACCGGTAGTGCCGACACAGGCGACCACCCGGGTGCCACCGGGCAGCCCGTCCGGCAGGGTCAGCAGACGCGACTCCAGTGCCGCCAGGGTGCGCTGCCAGAGCGCTTCCAGGCCGCCACTGGAGGGCAGTGCGTCCGTAATGCCCTCGCTGAGCGCGCGGGAGAAGCCCATGCGCGCCAGCCGCTGGTTCAGGGTCGCGCGCACCGGTGCCTTGTCGGCACTGTCCCGCCAGTTGCGCTGCTGCAGCTCGGCCTCCAGCAGGGAGCGCAGGTTGGCCAGCTCGTTCTGCAACTGCACCATGCCCAGCTCGTTCTCGACCGGGGCCGGCGCCGCGGGCGGCCGCTCGCTCTCCGCGGCGGCCTGTTCCACCGCCTCCAGGTTACAGGCTGCAACCACCTCGACACCGTCGGCAACCCGGCGGTTGCTGAGAATCACGGCCTCGGCACCGAGTTCCTCGCGCACCAGCGCCAGAGCGCTGCGGCTGTCACGGGCACTGAATCTGCGTATGTTCATTGTTTCTCTCCCTGTAGCGCACCGGCGCTACCGCCAATGGTGGCAACCACCTTGATCGTTTTGGTCGACGGTATCTCGTCGTAGGCCAGAATGTAGAAATTCGCCATGCGCCCGCGCAGCAGACGCGACAGGAACAGCCGGATATTGCCCGCCACCAGCAGCACCGGGTTCTTGCCCTCGGCTTCCAGCTTTGCCGAAGCCGCGAGCACCTGGCGAATGACGCTGTCCAGCAGAGAGGGCTCCAGCCCCCCCGCACCCTGCTGGATAGAACCCAGCAAGATCTGTTCCAGTTTGGAGTCAAGCGCCATCACGGACATCTCGTCCCCGGTACCATTGATGTTCTGGAAGATGGAGGGCCCGAGGGCGATACGCACCCTGGCGGTCAAAGCGTCAGAATCCTGACCCTTGCCCGCCTGATCCGCCAATGCTTCGGCGATGGTACGCATGTCGCGCACGGGAATACCCTCCTCCAGCAGGTTCTGCAGCACCCGGGTCACTTCACCCAGCGACATGGCGCTGGGCACCAGGTTTTCCACCAGTTTCGGGGACGAGCGGGCCAGCTTGTCCAGCAGTTGCTGCACACCGTCCTGCCCGATCAGCTCGCGGGCGTGGTTTTTCAGCAGCTGACTCAGGTGCGTGGCGATCACGGTGCTGCTGTCCACCACCGTGTAACCCTTGGTCTGGGCATCGCCACGCTGGCCGGGGTCAATCCAGACCGCGTCGAGACCGAAGGTCGGGTCGCGCGTGGCCACCCCTTCGAGGTCACCGAAGGTCTGCCCCGGGTTGATGGCCAGCTCGCGACCGGGGAAGACCTCGCCCTCCCCGACCACCACGTCGTGCAGGCTGATGCGGTAGGCGTTGGGCGAGAGGTCGAGGTTGTCGCGGATGTGCACGGAATGCACCAGGAAACCCAGCTCCTGCGACAGTTTCTTGCGCACGCCCTTGATGCGACTCAGCAGGTCACCGCCCTGGTTGCGGTCGACCAGCGAGATCAGCCGGTAGCCGACCTCGAGGCCGATTTCATCCACTTCAGCAACATCGTCCCAGCTCAGCTCGGTATTCTCCGGTGTGCGCTCGGGGCGCACAGGCTCTGGCTCGGCTTCACCGACCTGCTGCGACTGCCAGCGCAGGTAGCCCATGACCCCGAGCAGCAGGGCAATAGGTACGAACACCACACCCGGCATGCCGGGCACAAACCCGATCAGGCCGATAATGCCCGCGGCGACAAACAGGATGCGCGGGTTGCTGGTGAGCTGCAGTGTCACCTCCGCACCCATGTCCTGGGCGCTGGAGACGCGGGTCACGATAATGGCCGCGGCGGTGGACAGCAGCATGGAGGGAATCTGCGCCACCAGGCCGTCACCGATGGTGAGCAAGGTGTAATTCTGCGCTGCGTCCGTGGCGCTGAGGTCGTGTTGCAGCATGCCGATGGCGATACCGCCGAGCACGTTGATCAGCAGGATGAGAATGCCGGCGATGGCGTCGCCGCGGACGAACTTGCTGGCACCGTCCATGGCCCCGTAGAAATCCGCTTCGCGCGATACTTCCTCACGCCGGCGCAGGGCATCATCCTGGCTGATCAGGCCCGCGTTCAGGTCGGCGTCGATCGCCATCTGTTTGCCTGGCATGGCGTCCAGGGTGAAGCGCGCGGTCACTTCGGAAATGCGCCCGGCACCCTTGGTAACCACCACGAAGTTGATCACCACAAGGATAGTGAACAACACCAGGCCAACGGCATAGCTGCCACCCACCACGAATTCGCCGAAAGCCTCGATCACCCGACCGGCTGCTGCTGTCCCGGTGTGGCCTTCCAGCAGGACCACGCGGGTCGAGGCCACGTTCAGGCCCAGACGCAGCAGCGTGGCAATCAGCAGCACCGTCGGAAACGCGGCAAAATCCAGCGGCCGCGAGGAGTACACCGCAGCCATGAGGACAATGATCGCCAGGGCGATATTGAAGGTGAACAGCAGATCGAGCACCAGCGGAGGCAGTGGCAATACAATCATCACCAGCATCAGCATCAGCACGATCGGCGTGCCGGCACCGGTCAGCAGCGCCTGCCAGGACAAGCCTGGCGCGCCCGCTGCGACTGCCGCCGGGTTCTCAGTCGCCATCAGCGGCATCCTCATCCATCAGGTCTTCGTACTCGGGCGGAATCTCCAGCGCGGTGGGACGTGGTACATAGTCGGTCGGCCCTGCCCGGCGCAGCTGGAACAGGTACGCCAGCACACGCGCTACCGCGAGGTACAGGCCGCGGGGGATTTCCGCGCCGATCTCGGTGGAGGCGTACAGGGCCCGGGCGAGCAGCGGGGCCTCGAACAGCGGCACCTTGTGCGCGCCCGCCACGCTGCGGATCTGCAGGGCAATCAGGTCGCGACCCTTGGCCACCACCCGCGGCGCGCCAGTGCCCTCGGCGCTGTAGGCGATCGCCACCGCGTAGTGTGTGGGGTTGGTGATCACCACGTCGGCGGTGGGGATGTCGCTCATCATGCGCCGCTGGGCCACTTCACGCTGCAGGGTGCGAATGCGCTGCTTGATTTCCGGCCGGCCGTCGGTCTCCTTCATTTCGTCGCGCACTTCCTGGCGGGTCATGCGCAGCTTGCGGTGGAAGTCCCACAGCTCAAAGGGCACATCGAACAGGGCAATCAGGGCCATGGAGGCGCTGAGCAACAGCAGGCTCCAGGCCAGCAGCGCCGCGGTGGAATGGCTCGCGGCGCCCGGTGCCAGGCTGCTCAGCTGCAGGATATCGCGCTGCAGCAGGCCGAACAGGGCGAAGGTCACGGCAAGGATCAGCAGGAACTTGAGCAGGGCCTTGGCCAGTTCCAGCAGGCCCTTGAGGGAGAAGACGCGTGCCAGGCCCTTGACCGGGTTGATCTTGTCGAAGCTAAAGCTCATGGACTCGGCGGAAAACGCCCAGCCCCCCATCAGCAACGGCCCGGCAAACGCCGCCACCAGCGACACCAGCAGGAAGGGCGCCAGCAGCAGCAACGCGGTGAACATCATATGCATGAAGTGCACGGGCAGGTGCACGGCGTTGAAGGTCAGCTCCCGGTCGGCGGAAAACGCCTCGGTCGCCAACTGGAACATGCCCTCGACCATGGCCGGGCCCAGGGTCAGCAGGCCAGCCGCGGCGGCCAGCAGGGTGATGGTGGTGTTGAGTTCCTTGGACCGCGGCACCTGCCCCTTGCGCCGCGCTTCCTGTTTGCGTCGCTCGGTGGGTTCTTCGGTGCGTTCCTGCCCGGACTGCTGCTCGTCTGCCATCAGAACACCATCAGTGCCTGGTCAATGCCGGCTTCCAGGAAGCGCCGCATTGCGGACAGAAAAGCGGGCATCCCCAGCAACAGGAACACAAAGCCGACCAGAATGGTCACCGGGAAACCCACGGCGAATATGTTCAGCTGCGGCGCCGCCCGGGTGATGACACCGAGCGCGATATTGGTCATCAGCACTGCGGTCAGCGCCGGCAGGGCGAGCACCAGTGCGCTGGCAAAAATACCGCCGCCCAGCCCTGCCAGGTTGGCGAAAGTGCCGGGATCAAAGCCCGGCTGGCCCGGTGGCAACAGCACCAGGCTGTCGCCCAGCGCGGCCAGCAGCAGCAGATGACCATCGATGGCCAGGAACAGCAGCGTGGAAAGAATGACGTTCAGCTGGCTCACCACCGGGACCTGTACCCCGTTCTGCGGGTCTATCGACATGGCAAAACCCAGGCCCATGCTCATGGCCAGCGTCTCGCCGGCCACCACCACCGCGGCAAACACCATCTGCATGACGAAGCCCATCGCGGCGCCGATGGCCACCTCCCGCGCGGCGAGCAACAGACCCTCGCCACTCAGCGGGTTGGCGACCGGGGCCACGGGCATCAGCGGCGCCACCAGCGCTGCAATCAGCACCGCCAGCAACACGCGCACCCGCACGGTGATGTTGGCGGCACTGAACACGGGCGCCACCAGCATCAGCGCGGAGACGCGCAGGAAGGGCCAGTAGTACAGCTGCATCGCCGCCAGCACCTGGTCGATGTCGAGTGGCAGGCCGCTCATCCGAGCATTCCCGGAATTTCCGTGTACAGGCGCTGGGTGAAGGTGATGGCCACCTGCAACATCCAGGGCCCGGCGACGAACAGTGCCACCACCAGTGCGATCAGCTTGGGGATGAAGCTCAGGGTCATTTCCTGAATTTGCGTGGCCGCCTGGAAGATACCGATCAACAGGCCCACGGCGAGAGCGGACAACAGCAGCGGTGCCGCCAGCAGCACCGCCAGCCACAGCGCGTCCATGCCCACATCCAGTACGGTTTCCGGCGTCATGGGCGGCTACACCACGAAACTGTTGACCAGGGTGGACGCCACCAGCGTCCAACCGTCAATCAGCACGAACAGCATGAGTTTGAAAGGCAGGGACACCAGCATCGGCGACAGCATCATCATGCCCATGGACATCAGCACGGAGGCGACCACCAGGTCGATGATCAGGAACGGCACGAACAGCAGAAAACCGATCTGGAACGCGGTCTTCAACTCGCTGGTGAGGAAGGACGGCAACAACACCACCATCGGCACCTCCTCCGGCGTCTGGAACGGACCGTAGCCACCGAGTTCGGCGAACAGCAAGAGGTCGTTCTCCCGGGTCTGGCCAAACATGAATTCGCGAAACGGGTCGCGCGCCGCCGCCAGTGCCTGGTCGAAATCGATGGTTTCGTTCATGTAGGGCAACAGAGCGTTCTGGTAGGCCACGTCGAACACCGGCGCCATGATGAACAGGCTGAGGAACAGCGCCAGCCCGAGAATAATCTGGTTCGACGGTGTCTGCGCGGTACCCATCGCCTGGCGCAGGATCGCGAGCACAATCAGGATTCGCGTGAACGAGGTCATGGTGATCAGGGCTGCGGGCAGCAGCGTGAGCACCGTCATCAGCAGCAGAATCTGGATATTCATCGAATAGTTGCTGCCACCCCCCGAGGTGGGGGTGACCGACACCAGTGGGATCGTGGCCTGCGCCTGCGCGAGCCCGGGCATCACCAGCAGACCGAGCAGCACGGCAGCAGCCGCCCACAGGACATGCAGTCGCGACCGCGTCATTTGCGCGCTCCCAGCGGATTGACACTGTGCAGGATTGCGGAGAAATCAGCGCGCTGCGGCGCGCTCGCCGCATCGGGCACCACCGGCTCGGCAAAGACATGCAGTGTCCTCACGCTCCCCGGTGCCACACCGAGCAGGATCTGCTCATCCCCTGCACGCAGCAGCACCACGCGCTCGCGACTGCCGACGCTGGCACTGGCCAGCACCGCCAACCGGGCATTGTTGCCGCTGCTCCCGCGACTGAAGCGGCGCATCAGGTAGAGCATGCCGAGAATGCAGCAGAACACCAGGAGCAGGGAGCCAAGCACCTGCACCAGGTAACCGGCGCTGAATAGCTGCGGGCTGTTCACCGGACCTTCTTCAGACGTTCAGAGGGGCTGACCACATCGATCAAGCGCAGGCCGAAGCGCCCCTCAAGTTCCACCACTTCGCCGCGGGCAATCAGGGTGCCGTTGACCATCAGGTCCAGGGGTGCATTGACCTCGCGGTCCAGCTCCACCAGCGCGCCCTGATTCAGCGCGAGCAGGTCCTTGATCGACATGCGTGTGCGCCCTATTTCCACCGACAGTGTTACCGGAACGTCCAGCAGCAGGTCGAAATTGATCTCACCGCCGCCGGCACCGCCGGATGTGCCCGGCGACAGCTGCTGCAGCGTCTCGCCTGCGGCTTCGCCGGCGCCCTGTTCGTCCTGTTCACTCATCGTTTCATCCTGTGCTTTTACCCGCCGGCGTATCGGTGCCGGCAAATCCCGTGATCTTGATCGCCTTGTGCCCCTCGTAGGCGCCATAGCGGCCGCTGGCCAGACGCACACCCTCCACGCAGAGATCCACCTCGTCCGGCACTGCGATGTCGATGACCGAGCCGACCCGCAGACCAAGCACCTCACCCAGCGTGAGTTCGCGGCTGGCGAGCATCACCGCGACGTCCACTTTCACCGCAGGCAGCTCGCGCCGCAGGTGCGGACCCCAGCCCTGCCCGGCATCCTCCGCCGCGGATTTACGCGGCGCGCTGAAACGCTGTTTCCAGGGCTCGAGAGCGGCAAAGGGCAACAGCAGGGCGATGTCTGTCGTCAACTCGTTGAGGGTGACGGCAAACACCATCTGCACCAGCTTGTCGCCAGAGGGCAGCGAGGCAATGGCATCCACATGCGGGGCGGTGTGCGCTTCGCCCGGCTCCAGCGGCAGTTTGTCGGCCCAGGCGGTCACCAGAGACCCGATCACCTGCTCTGCCACACGCTCGGCGAGTCGCAGCTCGCTGGGTGTCAGGGCCGTGCGCGGCAGGTTGGCGACGCTGCCGCCGCGCACTCCACCGAAATAATCATTGACCAATTGGGACAACAGCGGTGCCGGGCACACCACATGACCGTGGCCGGCCAGCGGTACCAGTTCCAGCGTGGACACCGCCACGCTCTCCGCCAGCGAGGCCAGCAGTTCCTCACAGGAGAGCACCCGCAAGCCTGCGGCTGTCACCTCGAACTCACTGCCGAAAACATCCTCCAGCCCCTGTGCCAGCTGTTCTGCCTGCCTCTCCTGCAGGGGAGGCAAGAGCGTCAGTTGGTTGAGCAGCGATTGCTCGCGGGCGGTGAAGTCGAAGGCGCGATACCCTGTGCTGGTAGCGGCAGAGCCGCCTGTCAGTGCATCAAGTTCGCCTTCGGAAAGCAGATCGCTGCCAGCCATACCCGACCTATTGCAACACGAAAGAAGTGAAGTAGACGTCCTGCACGGCATCCGGCCCGGACAGCTTGAGTACCTCGTTCACGGCCTTCAGCACGTCCTGGCGCAGCGTTTCCTTGCCCTCCACCGTGCGCAGCGCATCGAAGTCCTGGTCGCTGAGCAGCATGATCAGGCGGTTGCGCACTGCAGGCATGTTGCGCTGGGCGTTTTCCAGCGCTGCGGGCTCATAGGCCATCAACTGGATATCGGTCTGGATGTAGCGCATGCCGCCCTTGTGGTCGAAATTGACCAGGAACTTCTCCAGCGGCATGTAGGCCGCCTCGCGCTCCTCGACCTTGGGCGCCGCGGGCTCTGCCCCCGCCACCTCAGCCGCTGGCTCGTCATTGTTACCCAGCAGCAGGAACGCTGCGGCCGCCCCACCGCCGATCAGGACGACCACCACCGCGATGATGGCAATCAGTTTACCCTTGCCGCCGCCGGACGCCTTGTCGGCATCACCCGCGCCATTCCCCTTGCCGAGATTGAGATCTTCTTTTGCAGCCATGCTTGCTCCTCGCAACTGACCGGCAGCCCTGCCGAATGCCGCCATAGGTCAGCAACATCCCCTGAAGCAAGAGCTATACCAGAAAATTTATTTCTAATGATTACAGACAGTTAAGGCGCAGAGTGTGCGGCGAGTGCCAGTATTTTGACACCCCGCGCCCGCGTGGCTGCCCGGAGGCAGCCTGCGGGCATACTAGACTGAAAAAGGCGGGAAGTTAAATGTAGTAATCGACCAGGCGCGCGCCGGCACCGGCGGGCTGGTGAGTGGATTCCGCGGCGCCGGACAGAAGCCCGTTGCCGCTGTCGTCAGCTGCCACCTGGCGCGACCCGCCGACAGCGTCGCGCTGGCTGTCACCACTGCCCTGTGACTGGCTGGACACGTCACTGTGGGCCAGTTGCAGGCCGCTCTGGGCGAGCATTTCACGCAAACGCGGCAGGGACTGTTCAATGGCATCCCGGGCTGCGGCGGAATCCGCCACGAACAGCACCCGCGCCTGGTCGCCCTCAGTGGTGATAGACACCTGCAGGCGCCCCAGGTCCGCGGGGTGCAGCTGCAGCGTGGCCTCGTGGCCACCGTTACGGGCAAACACCTGCAAGCGGTTGGCCAGTTCGCCGGTAAACTCCGGGTCCTGCGGTGTGTGTGTCATCGCCAGCTGCGCCGGCGTGCGCGGAGCGGCAGGGGCCGGGGCATCGGCCTGTGCGGCAGCACCCTGTGCCCCGGCCGTTACCGGTGTGTTGGGCGCAGCAGCGTCCACATTGCCGGACGCGGATGATGCCAGACGCGGGGCGTCAACAGCGCCTTCCACGGCGCGCTGGCGCAGGCCCTGCAGTGCCGCCTCCTCGCCACGCGCACGCTCAGCGGCTGCCAGCATGCCGGACTCCTCCGCCGCTGTGGCGGTTGCTGCGGGCGCAACCACCCTCTCCGCCCGGCTGTTGGCCTCGCGCGTGCCCGCTCCCGGCATCAGGTCAGCGGCGGCCTCAGGTGGCGCCGGTAATGACGAGCCCAAAGGCGTTGCTGCCCCAGTGGTGGCATTGGCGCGGACGCTGCCCTCGAGTGCCCCCGGCGAATCGCCACGCAGCGCTGTCTCAGCGGTGGCGACGGGCAGTGCGACAGGCAGGGGAATGGCCGGGTTCGCCGGTGATGGCGTCGCATCCCCCGACAGTGCCGCGTCACCAGCGCCCGCTGCAACCAGGTCACCCGTGACAGCCGATGCCTGGCCGGCGCCCTCCAGACCGGGCTCCGCGAGTGCTTGCAGGGAAAGCGTAAAGGACTGCCAGGCAGCGGTGGGCGGCTCCGCCGCAGCGCCCGCGATGCCGACCGACGGGGGGGCAAGGGCTGACTCTGCGGCGTCAGGCGGCAAAGTGCTGCCGCGGGAGGGCGTGGCATTGCCGCCCCTGGCGTCGGCGGCGGGCTTGTCCGCTGAGGCCGCGCGAGCGGCTGCGAACATCTGCGAAAATCCGTTTTCAGCGCCATCCTGAGCTGTATTACCGGGCGCAGCGGCGGCGTCCGAGCTGGCAACAGGCAGGCTTTGCAGTACCGTGATCATGTAGGGTCTCCCGTGTTACAGGAGATTCAGCAAATTACGTGCCAGAGCCGGGGGGCTCCTGACCGGGTGGCACAAAACCGGCGTTGAACCGCTCGTCCACGGCGCGCTGCTCCGCGCGCTCAGCATGTTCCTGGGCGAGAATGCGCCGGCGCGCGACAAAGTCCTCGAGGGTGGAGGTCTGCAGCGATTTCTGCATCCAGTCCTGGCGCTGCTGCTGCAGCTTCTCGGTGCTCTCCGCGACGGTGCTGAGCTGCAGGCGAATGGCGTCGTTTAAGTTGGACAGGAACTGACGATAATCCTGCAGTTGCGCCGCGGCCATACCCGACGCCGACATCTCGCGCAGCTGCTGTTCGTATTCATCCGCGAAGCGCCTAAGCTGATTGAGCTGGTCGTTGTTGCGACTGTGGTGCGCCTGCTGTTCCTGCAGGTTGCGCGCCGCACCGGCCTGGTCGGCGCGAGCCACGGTGACGACCTTGTCGAGTTTATCCGGAGCGGTCATGACTGGCCTCCGAGGCCTGCGGCCCGGGCGGTGTCGAGAAGTGCGTTAAGGCTGTGCTGCATATCCCGTTTCTCATTCCAGGGTTGGCTGATCAGCGCACGCAACGGGCCTATCGCGCCCAGGGCCCGGTCGATGGCCGGGTCGGTGCCGCGTTCGTAGGCACCGATCGTTATCAGGTCTCGATTCTCCCGCCACACAGAATACAACTCCTTGAGCTGCCGTGCCAACTGTAGCTGAGCAGGGTCCACCACATTGACCATGGAACGGCTGATGGAGGCTTCGATATCGAAGGCCGGGAACATGCCGGAGTCCGCCAGCTGCCGCGACAGCACAATGTGGCCGTCGAGAATGGCGCGTGCCGAATCGGCGATCGGGTCTGCCAGGTCATCCCCCTCGACCAATACCGTGTAGATGGCAGTGATGGAGCCCTCCTCGGTATTGCCCGCGCGCTCCACCAGCGCCGGCAGCAGCGAAAACACCGAGGGCGGATAGCCCTTGGCGACCGGCGGCTCGCCGGCGGCCAGGCCGATTTCACGCTGCGCCTGGGCAAAGCGGGTCAGCGAATCCAGCAAAAGCAGAACATTCTTGCCCTGCCGGCGGAAGTGCTCCGCGATGGCGGTGGCGCGCCAGGCGCCATGCACCCGCATCAGGGGCGGGTCATCCGCCGGCGTTGCCACCACCACCGCACGCCGCAGCCCCTCAGGCCCGAGGATTTCATCCACGAATTCCCGCACCTCGCGCCCGCGCTCGCCCACCAGCCCGACCACGATGACATCCGCGGCCGTGTGCCGGGTCATCATGCCCAGCAGCGTGCTCTTGCCCACCCCGCTCCCGGCAAAGAGGCCGAGGCGCTGCCCGCGACCAATGGTCGCCAGCGCGTTGATCGCCTGCACGCCAACATCCAGCGGTTCGCGCACGGAGCCGCGTGCCAGCGGGTTGATGGCGCCGCCGCGCAGGGGCGCGTAGTCGCGGAACATCACCGTGGGGCCACCGTCCAGGAGATGGCCAGCGCCGTTGATAACACGGCCCAACAGGTGCTCGTCGACGCCAACCCGGTGACTGAAGCCCAGCGGGCGCACGCGCGCACCGAGCATCACCCCGTGCAGGCTGCCCTCCGGCATGAGAATCAGCCGACCCTCGGAAAAGCCCACCACCTCGGCTTCCACGCTGCGCTGTTCTTCCGCCTGAATACTGCAGCGGCTGCCCACCGCACCGGTGCACCCGGCCACTTCCAGCCGCGTGCCGACCATACGCACCAGACGACCCTCGCGGATGGGCGTTACCGCACTCACCCGGGATCCCAGGCCGGCGATCTGGCGCTGCAGGCGGCTCACCCGCTCGACCTCCAGATCCGCCACTGCGCTCATGTCTCTGTTGCTCCACCCACGGCGCCGCGGCTCTCACGCAGCGCCCGCAGCACGTCATCAAGCCGCCGCTCGGTGGAGGCATCGACATAGCTCTCGGCGGTGGCTACACGACAACCTCCACGCAGTAACGCGGCGTCGGTATGCAGGGTCACCGCCAGCTTCGGCAGTTCGTTCGCCAGCCACTCCCGCACCAGCGCCGCATCCGCCGGATGCAGGTGCACATCCACCGGCCCCTCGACCGCCTCCAGAATCTCCAGTGCCTCCGCCAGCACGTCTTGAATGGCGCCCGGCGAGGTCTCCAGTTCACGTCGCACCACGGCGGTTGCCACGCGCACGACAAGTTCGGAGAGCTCACGCAGCAGATCGGCCTCCTGCTGGCGAAACGGCGCGGCCATGTTGCCCAGCAGGGCGGCCAGTTCGGCTGCCGTGGCCGCGGCCTTGGCGCGCCCTGCCGCAAGCCCCTCGGCGTGCCCGGTAGCATAGCCTTCAGCACGCGCGCGCTCGGCGATGGCCGCGGTATCCGGTACCGCGGCCGCGGGGGCCGCATCCTGCAGTGGCGGTGGCTGCCAGCTGCGCGGACGACCGGGGTCAGACAAAATCATCGCCCCCTTTGCCCAGGGTGATTTCGCCTTCGTCCGACAGGCGAGCCGCTACCGCAAGAATTTCCTTCTGCGCCGCCTCCACTTCGGACAGCTTCACCGGGCCCTTGGCCTCGAGGTCTTCGCGCAGCATATCGGCGGCGCGGGAGGACATGTTGTTGAAGAACTTGTCCTGCAGGCGGTCGTCCACGCCCTTCAGCGCAATCACCAGGCTGTCGACCGCGATTTCGCGAATCAGGCGCTGCATGCCGCGGTCGTCGAGTTCCATCAGGTTGTCGAACACGAACATCAGCTCACCGACTTTTTCACCGAGTTCCGCGTCGGCCTCCTTGAGCGCACCGAGCAGTTCCGACTCGATATCCGCCTTGACATTGTTCAGGATGGCGGCGGCGCTGGTCATGCCATTGACCGAGCGCGGCGGGGTTTTGCGCACCTTGCCCAGCTGCTTTTCCAGCACCTTGTCCAGCTCTTCCATCGCCGCCGGGTCAATCACCTGCAGGCGGGCCACACGCAGCAATGCCTCACTGCGCACCGGCTCGGGAATGTTCACCAGCACCTGGGCCGACTGTTCTTCATCCAGCGAGGCCAGCACGATGGCGATAATTTGCGGGTGTTCATCCTCCAGCAATTCGGCCACGGCAGCCGGATCCATCCACTTCAGGGCTTCGATACCCGAGGTCTGCTGCTTGCCGGGCATCACCTTGGCCAGCATGGAGCGCGCCTTGCTCTCGCCCAATGCATTGGTCAACACCCGGCGGGTAAACTCGGGAGCGCCGAGGCCCAGCGGGTTCAGCGCGCTGGCGTCCTCGTGAAACGCCGCAAGCACCGCCTCCACCTGTTCATTGGAGATGGACGCCAGCGAGGCCATGGCCTCGCCGATCCGCTGCACTTCGCGCGGTTCCATATGGCGCATGATGGCGGTGGCAGACTCCTCACCAACCCCCAGCAAAAATACGGCGGCGCGCTGCGCGCCGCTCAAACCGGCCCCTGCGGCATCAGCCATCGCCCGCCACCCACTGTTTCATTACGTGTGCCGCCCGCTGCGGTTCACCTTCCGCAACACTGCGCGCCATCTGCAATTGTTGCTGGTAACCCGTGTTGCCCGGCAACCCGCGCCGGTTACCCGCCAGCGTCACCTGGTCGTCGCTCATCAGTTCACCCGCGGCACCGCCCTGGGCATAGCCCGCCTCACCGTAGCCATCGTTGCCCAGGGCGCGCTGCCCCGGGCCGATAGCCGCCGGCACCGGCGCAACGGAAAACTGCATCAGGGGGCGCACCACGAAGAGCAGCAAGGCCGCGAGCCCCGCCGCCACGCCCAGCCCCTTCAACAACCGCCACAGCCAGTCCTGCTCGAGAATCGATGGCTCTGGCGGTGCCTCCAGTGCCGGCGGCTCGACGAAAGAGGCGTTGATCACGCTCACGGTGTCGCCACGCTCCTCACTGAAACCCACGGCTTCACGTGCGAGGCGTGTAATCTCCTCGACCCGTTCCGGCGCCAGCGGGGCACGCGCTACCGAGCCGTCCTCGGCGGTGGTTTCCACGTGGTCCAGCACCAGCGCAATCGAGAGCTTGCGCAGAGTGCCCGGTGTCTCACGAATGTGGCTGATGGTTTTGTCCATTTCGTAGTTGCGTGTCTCGCGACGGGTGGAGCGGGTGGGCGCCGTGTTCGGCACCGCCGCGGCCTCCGGCGGCTGGGCCAGCACATCCGGGTCTTCCGGCGGCTGGTTGGCCAGGGTGCCGGGCACGCCGCCCTCCAGCAATCGGGTGGTCATCTCCTCCGAGGTCTGCTCACTGCGCAGCACCGTGTCCGGGGCATACACCTCGCTGGTCCGCTCGATGCGGGTGAAGTCGATGTCGGCGGAGACCTGGGCGTGAACACGGCCCGGCCCGAGAATGGGTTCCAGAATATCAACAATCCGCTGGCTGTAGCGCTGTTCCAGTTGCTGCGCCATCTGGAACTGTTCCTTGCTGTAACCGAAATCGTCCGGGTTACCCTGGGAGGACAGGAGGCGGCCCTGCTGGTCGACCACCGAGACGGTCTCCGGCTTCAGGTTGGGGACGCTGGCGGACACCAGATGCACGATACCCGCAAGCTGGCGCTCGGAGAGCACTCGCCCACCGTACAGGTGCAGCACCACCGAGGCGGCCGGCTCCTGGCGCTGGCGCAGGAAAGCGCTCTGCTTGGCCATGGCCAGGTGCACGCGCGCACCGCGCACGCCGTCGAGGGCACTGATGGTCCGCGCCAGCTCCTGCTCCAGCGAGCGGTGATAGCGCGCCTGTTCCATGAAACTGCTGACGCCGATTTCCTGTTCCTGGTAGATGCTGTCGAAACCGATATCGCCCGAGCGCGGAAAGCCCTCGGTCGCCAGCAGTAACCGCGCGCGATGCACTTCATCGGCGGCCACCGTCACCATGCCGGTGCGGTCGTCCAGCCGGTAATCGATGCCATTGGCATCCAGGGTGCTCATCGCCGCCGTGGTGTCTTCGGCCGCCATACTGCCGAACAACGGCTTGTAGTTCGGCACCAGCATCCACTGCACCAGGCCGATGCCCAGGGCGATGGATGCAGCGAGGCCGACGAGCAGCGCAATCTGCCGGGAGACCGGCTGGCGACTGTAACCGTTGAAGCGGGCGACAAGTCCGCCGCTGTTCTCTGCCATGAATCAACTCACTCCTGAAGGGGCTATGATAAACCAGCAGGCATCAGACCTGCATGCTCATCACTTCGCGGTATGCGGTGAGCAGTTTGTTGCGCACTTCACTCAGCGCCTGGAACTCCAGGCTGGCTTTCTGCGCCGTCACCATCAACTCGGCCAGCGACACACCCGGCTGGCCTTCCTCGAAGGCCGTGGCCATGGCCCGCGAGGTCTGCATGGCCTGATTCACATCGTCGATGGATTGTTTCATGAAGCTCGAAAAGTCGGCGCCGCCCGCCGCCGCGGCCGACTCGCCGCCCGCCTCGGCCGCCATGCTGCGCATTTGCGCCAGTACCTGGTTGATTGCCATTTCGCTCATGGTGTGTCCTCTCCTACTGTGCGTGGGGTACAGCCAACCCCAGTTCGCGGAAGCGCGCCAGCTTGTAGCGCAAGGTGCGCGGGCTGATACCCAGGCGCTGTGCGGCTTCCTTGCGATTGCCATCGACCGCGGACAACGCGGCGACGATCAACTCGCGCTCCCGCTCTTTCAAGTCGCCTTCCAGCAGCGGTTCGGCGGGCGCCTCGGACGGCCCCACCGGGGAAGGCCCCGGCACTGACGCTGCCGCCGGCGCCATGGCCGCGACGAAATCGATATCCTCGGGGCCGATCTCCGGCCCCACCGCCAGCAGACTGGCCCGCTGCACGCAGTTCTCCAGCTCGCGCACGTTCCCGCGCCAGCTGTGGACCGCGAGGCGCTGCAGGGCGGCCTTGCTGAATGCGAGGCCGCTGCGCGGTGCGGCATAGCGCTGCAGGAAGCGCTGCGCCAGCGGCAGGATGTCCGCCGGCCGGTCGCGCAGTGCGGGCACTTCCAACGGAACCACACTGAGGCGGTAATACAGGTCTTCCCGGAAACGCCCCGCGGCGACCTCGCCCGCCAGGTTGCGGTTGCTGGTGGCGATGACCCGCACATCCAGCGGTATCACCCGGTTGCCGCCGAGGCGCTCGACCTCCTTCTCCTGCAGCACGCGCAACAGCTTGGCCTGCAGGCCGAGGTCCATTTCGGAAATCTCGTCCAGCAGCAGGGTGCCACCGTTGGCCTGCTCGAATTTGCCCGGTCGCGACTGGTGGGCGCCGGTGTAGGCGCCTTTCTCGTAGCCGAAGAGCATGGACTCCAGCATATTTTCCGGAATGGCCGCACAGTTGATGGCCACCATCGGGCGTTCCGCCCGGCTGGAGCAGGCGTGCAGATAGCGCGCGACAACTTCCTTGCCGGTACCGGACTCACCGGTGACCAGCACCGTCGCATCGCTGTGTGCCAGGCGCTCGGCCAGACGACACACGCGCTGCATGGCGGGATCCTCGGCCACCATGTCGACACCCGGCTCCGGCGCCGGCTCGAAGCGGGCCAGCATCTCCAGCAGCACCTCTGCGGCAAAGGGCTTCAGCAGATAGTCCGTTGCGCCCTCCCGCATCGCCGCCACCGCGTGCTGCACCGAACCGTGGGCGGTGATCATGACAAAGGGCAGCTCCGGACTGCGGGCCCGAACCTCGCGCAGCAGGCGCTCTCCCCCCATGCCGGCCATCTGTACGTCGCTGATGATCAGGTCCACGGGCTGGCGCTCCAGCTGCTGCAGCGCGTCGGCACCGTCACAGGCGCTCCAGACGCGATAGCCACCGTATTCAATGGTGTCGCACAGCGCCTCGCGCAGGGTGCTGTCGTCCTCGACCACCAGAACTTTCAACGCGGCTCCCACGGTCAACACGCTCCTTCTGCTATGGGTAATTCCAGCACAAATTCCGCACCGCCCTCGGGGCTGTCACCCAGGCGGATCTCACCGCCCAGTTCGCCGACGGTGCGCGCCACCACCGCGAGACCCAGCCCGGTACCGGCCGAGCGCGTGGTGAAGAACGGGTCAAAAATGCGTTCGCGCAACTCGGGTGCCACACCCGGGCCGTTGTCGCGCACCCGCAGCAGCATGCGCTCACGATTCAGCGCGCCGGCCCAGACATCCACATGCACGCCCTCCCCGCCGGCCTCGATGGCGTTCACCACCAGATTGGCGAGAGCCCCGGCAAGGGCATCACGGTCGCCCTGCAGTGCCAGGGTGCGATCGACCGGGGTCACCGACAGCGTGGCGCCCGCCGCTTCCAGGCGAGCGAGGACATGGGCCTGAAAGTCGCCCAGCACGTCCTGCAGGCACACGCGCTCCGTGCGCGGAGGGGCCCCGCGCACAAAGCCCAGCATGCTTTCGATCAGCCCTTCCATATGCACCAGCCGTTCAGACAGGCGGTCGCAGATGCGCTCGCGCTGCGCGACGGCCAGGTCCGGACGACGCAGCTGCGCCAGATACAGGGTGGTGGACGACAGCGGTGTGCGAATCTGGTGGGCGAGCCGCGCCGCCATTTCCCCCAGCGCGCGCAGGCGCTGCTCGCGGCCCACCTGGGCCTGGAGGTCATGCAGTTCGGTGGTGTCGGTCACCAGCACCAGAGTCTCGCCCTGCTGTGCCAGGTGACGGCTGTGCAGTGACAAATGCCGCTCGGGGGCGTTTTCCCGAATACGTGCCTGCACCGCCGGCCAGTCCTCGCCCAGCAGCGGCTCACCAAACAGGGCGACGGCCTCCGGGTTGGCATCGCGTACCTGCTGACGCTCGTCTATCAACAGCACGCCCCCGGGCAACATGGCCATCAGCGAGGCCAGCCGCTCGAGCAAGCGCTCCTTCTCTGCCAGTTCGTCGAGTCGCGCCGAGCGCGAGGCCGCGAGCTCCTCGTTGAGCCGGGCTACCCGCGACTCCAGGTCGCGGTAGGACGCATCCAGTTGATGGGAGACTTCCGCGAGGCTGCGAAAGGCCTCTTCCAGATCGTGTTTCTCGAGGGGTACAGCCTGCTGCATGATTGAGTTCCACCGAGCGCTATCACGCCAATGCCGCTCTTGAAGCAAAAGACGTGCCCAAAGTGGAAACCCGTTTTAATTCAATGAATTGAAGAACTTCGCAAACACTGTTGGGCGCCGCGCGTCAGGAATCTGACACCTGGTCGCGCTGCAGTTCGAACTTGCGCATTTTCTCTACCAGGGTGGTGCGCTGCAGCCCGAGCAGTTGCGCCGCTCGCGCCACCACCCAGCCGCTGCGGTCCAGGGCCTGCAGGAGCAGGGTGCGCTCGGTGTCGGCGAGGTACTGCTTCAGGTCCAGCCCCTCTTGACCCAGCCGCGTGGGGTCGTTAGGTGCCCCGGCGGCAGGGGCCGACTGTACCTGAGAGGCACTCGCCGGGGGTGTACTGGCGGACGGGGCCGCGGCACCCGAGCCGGCGGCGGGGGGCGGTACCTGCGGCGGCGGCCGGGCCGGGTCGAAGCCTTCACAGAATTTCTGCGGCAGGTCGCCAAACCCCACCTCGGCGCCGGGGTACAGGATGGCCAGGCGTTCCACCAGGTTGTTGAGCTCACGCACATTGCCGGGCCAGCCGTACTGCTGCAGGGCGGCCATGGCGTCCGCCGCGATCGACACACTGTCACGCTGCTCCCGGGCCAACTGCGCCAGAAAATGTGCCACCAGCACCGGCACATCTTCCGGGCGATCGCGCAGGGCGGGCACGTCGATGGGAAACACGTTCAGGCGGTAGTAGAGATCGGCCCGGAAACGGCCGTCTTTAACGCGCTGCTCAAGATCCTGGTGTGTGGCCGCGATCACCCGGACGTCTGTGGCTTGGGACGTGGCGCTGCCCACGCGCTCGAAGCAGCGCTCCTGCAGCACCCGCAGCAGCTTGACCTGCATCGGCAGCGGCATGTCGCCAATCTCGTCGAGAAACAGCGTGCCGCCTGCGGCCAGTTCGAAGCGGCCGCGCCGGGTGTTGATGGCGCCGGTGAACGCGCCCTTCTCGTGACCAAACAGTTCCGACTCCAGCAACTCTGCCGGGATGGCGCCGCAGTTGACCGGCACGAAAGGCCCGCCCGAGCGCGGCGAGGCTTCGTGAATGCCGCGCGCTACAACCTCCTTGCCGGTACCGGACTCACCGAGGATCAACACCGTGGCATCGCTGGGCGCCACCTGCGCCACCAGCCGGCGGATGGTCTCCATGGCGGCGCTGGGGCCGACGATAGGTGAAGCATTGTCTGAGTACTGGGGCAAGCGTAGCAATCCGTAAACACCGTGGTGAGGGCGTGCGAGCAACGGCGCCGAGTCTGCTCAGACGAAGCGAACCTGTCAACTTATTGACGGAAAAAAGACGGATTAGTCGCCCACGTGGGCGCGACGGAAGGCCACCTCGCGGCGGTGGTGACGGAAAATCAGCTTCTCCAGCCAGACCCGGGCGGCACCGGTGAGGCCGACAAAGCGCACCGTGTTGCGCCCCGCCGCCTGCTCCTCGGGCGTGGTGACCACCTCGCCGTAGCAGCAGAGGGGCTTGGGCAAACCGCGCTGTATGTAGAGTTCGAGAAAGATGCGGGCCCCCGCCGGCGGCCCCTCGCCCTGCCAGCTCACCTGTTCGGCAGAGACCTGCACGGCGCTCACGGGGGGAATATCCAGCTCGTGATACACCAGGGCGCTGACCAGATCGAGCACCAGGTTGAGCTTGAGATCGAGCCGGGCGATGTCCTGCTGGATGCCCGGAGGCGCGTCGCTGTCGTCCTTGGTATTGAGGCCATCGCCCACCGCCGATACGGCGCGCAGAAAACTCTCGTTGGAGGCGTTGACCATGGCCAGATGCGTCTGCTCCGGCTCGTAGTCGACTGGCTTCCAGGACAGGGCGATGTTATCGCTGTAGACGAGGCCGGTGACGGCGTTTTGGCTGCTCATGCCCAGTGCTCCGCAAAAGTTTTACGATAACACAGGCCGGCGGCAACGAAACGCTCCGCGTCAGGGTTGTGACTTCACCTGCTCGTAGTGACCGATGGCGGAGCGGGTGCGCACCTGTGCCACCCCCTGCTGCAGCACCGCGTCGCGGGCCTTGCTCAGGTGGGCCATCATTTCCTCGTTGAGGTGCAGGATGGCTGCCAGCGCTTCGGCAACCAGTTCGGCGTGTTCCGTCGACACCGCTTCCTTGAAACAGCGGGCCAGGTCGTCACGGCGGTCCTGCTCGCGGGCGGCCACGGCATCCCAGTCACCGACCTCGGCGAGGGCCACCATTTCGCGGGTGACGGTGAGGACGCGGGCGAGGCGGCGGCACTGGCTGAGTGCGGCGTCCGACCCCTCGGCCGCGAGCAGCCCCTCGGTCGCGACAGCGCCTTCGGTAGCCGCCGGGGTGGGGAATGGCACGATCATCCTGCGGGACGCCGCAGTTCGGCAGGAATACTCTCCCAACCGTCGCGAATGGTGGCCAGCAGATCGCGGACTTCCGTCAGGGCCGCCGTGTCGGAGGCCGCACTCGCCTCGAGCAGTCGCCCCTGCATGTATTCGTATAAATCGCTGAGTCGACCGGCCAACTCGGGGCTCTGCTCGTGATCCAGACTCACCCGCAGGTTGTCGATGATGGTGATGGCCTTGCCAATCAGCTCGCCCTGACGCCCGGTGTCTCGACGCTCCATGGCACCTTTGGCCGACGCGATGCGATCCATGGCCCCATCCAGCAACATGCTGATCAGTTGATGGGGCGAGGCATCCGTCACGCCGCTCTGCACCCCCACTTGCTTGTAGGCGCTAAGTGCCTGCCGGGTATTCATACCTGGAATCCTGCCTGTCATTAATTCGAAAAGCGATCACTGGGCAACGGAATGTTTGCCAGCTGCTCACTGACAAAACTGCCTGTGCTGTTGATCTGTGCGAGCAGACCGTCCAGCGCATTAAATTGGGCGCGGTAGCGGGCCTCGAGTACCTCCAGACGGCGATTGAGCGCCTCGCGGTCATCACTGATAGCGTCCACACTGCTCTGCAAGCCATCGGTTCTGGCGTCAAGCAGGCCGCCCGTGCCCAAAAAACCGCCGAGTAACCCACCAAGGCGCTCTGCGATACCGGTCTCGGCGCGGCCGAACAGGGAAACCAATCCCGCGTTGCCATCTTCCAATGCGGCGTTCAGTCGCTCGGAATTGATGGTAAGAGTTCCGCTTGCTGACGTGGTGATGCCCAGCTCCGCCAACGATCCAAATGGGCCATCCGGGTTTTGTACCGAGGCCGTAACAGCGTTTCGCACCTGACTGATCACCGTGCGCGCTGAAAAATCCCCCTGCAGTGCCCCGGCGGCCCCGGTTGCAGGATCGAAGCGTGTGAGGTTGGAGGCAGTGGTGATGAAGGTGTTGTAGGCGTTGACGAATTGCTCAATGGCACCGCGCGCCACTGCGCGGTTTTCACTGACCGCGAGAGATGCGGGCGCACCGTCGGTCGTATCCTTGAGCGTGAGGCTGACACCGTCAAGCACGCCGGTCACGGTATTGCTGGCACTGGTTAGCGCCAGACCATTCAGGGTAAAGCTGGCGTCACTGGCGGCCGCCGTTTGCGTGAGGTTGGCCGCGCCTGTGTTGAATGCCAGACGGGACAACCCTGCCAGGTCCGCGTTATTGCCGTCGCCGGCATCGGCCACGGAAATCTCAATAGCATTGGCAGCACCCGTATCGGAGGCACTGAAAAGCAAGCGTGCACCGCTGCCATCATTGACGATAGCCGCAGACACCCCGATACCGGCGGCATTCACTGCGTCCCGAACACCCGCGAGCGTATTGTTGCTGCTATCAATCGTAATGCTGGCGCTTGCACGCTCGGGATTGACCGTAAAGCCATTGACCACTTGCGGACCTGGCACGGAGGGTGTTGCATCAACCGTGCCGAAACGGATCGTCAGCGTACCCTCACCAACAACATCGTCCGCCGAGCCAAAGCTCCCGGACGCCAGCGACTGTGCGCTGGCGAGGGAATCAATCGCGATACTGTAGTTACCCGGGGCCGCGGCGGAAGAGGCGGTCGCCGTAAACGCCGAACTGTTGGAGCTGGTGGCGGTGCGCTGCGTGAAGGTACTCTCATTCCGCAGTGAGGCGGAGCGTGCTTGCAGGTCAGCCAACACGCCCTTCAACGTACCGAACCCGGAGAGTTCACTGGTGAGCGACGTTTCACGCCGTAGAAGACGATTCTCGACTGGCGCACGCTCTGCGGCTACCAGCTGGGTCACCAACCCTTCGATATCCAGTCCGGAGCCTACTCCGGTTACTGAAACCATTCACTCACCTCGTTGCCACCTGCGGGGCATGAAACATTTATGTGTTACAAGCTTAGCAAATTAAGTGCCAAATGCGGCACACCGGGCCTTCAGCCCTCCTGATCCATAAACACGCCCTTGGAGGGCAACTCAGAGCCGCCCAATTCGGCCTGCTGCCTGGCGAGAAAACGGGCCAGTGCAACGGCTTCTTCGGCAGGAATCTGTCGGACAACTTCATCAGTCGCCTTGTCCATAACCGTAATAATCGTCGAGCCCAACTCCTGGTCAACAGAAATTTGCAGCGAGCGATTCACTGTCTGTATGTAGTCTGTTATGTCGCGCGTCGCCTGTGCAAGGTCCTGCGCCGTATCACGCTGCTTTGCCTGCGGTGCTTGCCCATCCTGCGCTGGCGGCGAAGCCTTGCCGCTGGCGGCGACCTCTTGCCGGGGCAGAGTACTCTGCGCCGGTGCAGCTGCGTTGCCCGCAGGGAGCGGGGGCGCTGCGTTCACATTCGAAGGCGTGATTGAACTCGCCATGATCCTATCCTCGTATCTGCGCTACTAAAGACCAAGTCAGAAGCACAAAAGGGTGAGGTGGAAACCACCTCACCCCAATGCCACTAGCGCATGGTCTCAGCCACTTACTGCAGCAGAGCCAGCACGTTCTGGGGCTGGGCGTTGGCCTGCGCAAGCACCGAAATACCGGCCTGCTGCAGGATCTGAGCGCGCGCCAGGTTAGCCGTTTCTTGCGCAAAGTCCGCATCGCGAATCCGTGAACGCGAAGCGTCCAGGTTTTCGGAGGTGGTCTGCAGGCTCGTGACAACAGATTCGAAACGGTTCTGGATGGCACCCAGGTCGGCGCGGGAGCCGTTGATTGCAGTCAACGCAGCATCAACCGCGAGCAGTGCGCTATTTGATCCCGAGACAGTTGAAATGTCGACGGCGCTAATTGCCGTGCCAGTACTACCAATAGTCGCAGAACTGGCTGACAAGCCGCCAGTAAACGTCACGGCGCCTGTTGTGCCAGCTGGCGCTACGTACGTGATGTCTAATGTTCCTGCAGAGACTCCTGCAGCGCCGAGGCCATAGCTGTCCAGACCTGCGCCGGTCGCACCACCAGCAGCAAAGTTTGCAACGTCAATGTTCCTACCATCCGCAGCACGCAGCTCAACGCCAGCGCCCGTGTCCGTTGCAGTCACACCAGTGACCGCACTTTGCGCATTGATTGCGGTTACTGCGTTTGCTCGGTTGGTCACGAGGTCAGTCGTGCCAGCTATCGTAATTGTCAATCCGTTTATGTCAACGGTTGAATTCCCAGCAGCCGTTGGGGCAGAGCCACTAACGCCAGCTGCCTTTACTGTCTCGTTCGCTGTCGCGGTGAAACCTAGGCCAGACGCGTTCAGCGCGTTCGCCAAAGCTTTCGCATCACTCGCGATCGTTCCCAGCGAAGTACTGTTACCGTCGATTACGACCGTTTGTGCTGTTGTTGCCCCAGTCGCGCTTGGGGACGTGATCGCCTGAGCAGACAACTGAAAACCTTGGAACTGACCAAGGTCGGAGGACCGAGCGCTCGTGATGCTGTCTACAGAGATCGTCTCACCCGCATTGGCACCAACCTGAAACACTTGTGAAGAAAACGTCCCGTCAAGAAGTTTGACGCCGTTGAAATTCGTCTGGCTGGCGACACGGTCGATCTCCGCAACCAACTGCGTTACCTCCGCCTGTAGCGCTTGGCGATCAGACGCTGAGTTGGTGGCGTTCGCAGACTGCACCGACAACTCACGAATCCGCTGCAGGTTATTGGTCACCTCAGCGAGTGCACCCTCGGCGGTCTGCGCCAGAGAAATACCGTCATTGGCGTTACGCGCAGCCTGGTTCAGGCCGCGGATCTGCGCGGTGAAACGCTCGGAAATCGCCAGGCCGGCGGCATCGTCCTTGGCGCTGTTGATACGCAGGCCGGAGGACAGACGCTGCAGCGACGTGGCCACATCGTTCTGGGAGCTGTTGAGGTTCCGCTGAGCAGTCAGCGACGGAATATTGGTATTAATAATCTGAGGCATGGTTTCATTCCTTCTCGTTTCGCGCCGGTTTCCCCTGTGGAATCAACGCTGGTCACCGTCCATCGGCCCGGGGAAAGTACTCCCCGCTCAACCAGTTAGCGGACGGTCTTGAAGGAACTTTAGGCGAAGTGTCAGTTTTTTTTACTAGAGGAAATTGAACAGGGACAGGCCCTGGATACGCACATAGCTCTGCTGTGCCGCCTGCAGGGCAACCAGCTGCAGGTTGAGCCGGCTGATGGCCTCGGTAACGTCCAGATCGCGCACTTCCGAGAGGGTCTCCTGCAGCTGCAGGGTGAAGGCGTCGTTGCTTTCGCGCAGGCTGTCTATGCGGTTCAGGCGCACACCCAGGTCCGCCTGCTGCTCCAGCATGCGGCCCAGCGCCTGGTCCAGGTTGGCGAGGCCGCTGGCCATGGCGTTATTCACCGACGCCGACGCTGCGGGGCCGGTGGTGGAGGCTTTCAGGCTGTCGATGATGTTCTGCACGCTGCTGAACACGTCCTGGCGCGGTGCGGCGGGGACGGTAAAGCTGTCGCCGTCCGCCGGTGCGCCTTCAAAGGTCACGCTGGCCCCATTGAAGCTGATGCTGGCGCCGGACTGGTAGGGCCCGCTGGCCACCACCGCGGCGCTGCTGTCTGTGACCGTGTAGGTGACCGGGTCCGCAGAGGTCGGCTGGCTGAAACTGATGGTGTAGGTATCGCGGTGGTAATTGGCCGCGGCACTGCTGGCATCCACAATGGCGGTGCCGGCATTGCCGGCGTCGGCGCGGATGTCAAAGCGACCGTTGCCAGCCGGTATGTCCATGAATACGGCGCGGCCGGAGTCGCGCACCGCCAGCTGTGTATTGGGCGCCACCTGCAGGAAGCGCTGCCCTTCGTCGCCGTTGTACAGCACCTGTCCGCCGCTGCGGCTGAAGGGCTGGGTCTGGGCCTGGAAACCGGCAAACACGAACTCGCCGTTGGCATCCCGGGTGTTCGCCAGGCTGACCAGCTCATCCAGCCGCCCTTCCATCTCGGTGGCAATGGCGCGGCGGGTTTCCGGAGTCTGGGTGGCGTTATTGGCCTGCACGGTCAATTCGCGCACCCGTTGCAGCACGTCGGTAACATCCTGCAGCACCGTGTCGGCCAGGGCGATCTGGCCTTCGGCGAGGTTGGCATTGCGCTGGAACTGGTCGAGCTGCTGCAGGTCTTCCGTCAGGTCCAGAATCTGCACGGCCGCAATGGGGTCATCCGCCGGGGTGGTCACACGCAGGCCACTGGCCAGCTGCTGCTGGGTTTTCTGCAGCTGGGCCTGTTGGTTGAGGATGTTGCTGATCCCCTGCTGGAAAATCTGGGCGGTTGAAAGGCGCATCAGTCGGCTCCGGCGTTAGCGACGCGTGGCGTCGAGCAGGGTCTGGAACACGGTGTCTGCCACGGAGATCACCTGTGCAGCGGCCTGGTAGGCCTGCTGGAAGCGCAACAGGTCGGCGGCCTCCTCGTCCAGGTTCACGCCCTGCACGCTGTCGCGGGCGGAAATCGCCTGCTGCAGCAGGGTTCCCTCGGCATCGGCGGCGGCACTGGCCTGCCGACTGCGCACGGCCACATCGGCCACCAGGCCTGCGTAGCTGTCCTGGTAGCTGGCGGTACCGCCGTCCAGGATCGGGGCAGTCTGCAGGGCCCCGAGCGCCAGCGCATTGCGGTTGTCGCCGCTGCCGTCGGTGTTGTTGGCAATACTCAGGGTATCCCCGGCGGCTGGCGTGCCCGCCAGCTCGAAGCTGAGGCCACCCAGTGTCACGGCAAGGCCCCCGCTGTCGGTAGCCGGGTCGTAGGCAATGGGACCGCCGGCGCTGCCCGCCACATCGTAGCCGGGCACGCCCGCGCCCAGTGCATCTGGGTTGAAGGTGAGCGTGATGGCGCCAGCCAGCGGCAGCCCCGCGACGCTGTCCACCGCGAGCGACGAGAGCCGCGCATCGCCCAGGTTGGCGCTGCCAGTGCTGCTGCGCACCGGGCTGGCGGCGGCAAAGGCCGCTGCGTCGGTCAGTTCCACCGCAAACAGGTTGGCACCCTGGGCTACCGGTTGCACCAGGAAGCTGTCACCGGCCGCCGGCGTACCGCTGATGTTGATGTCCACGCCATCGATGCTGAATGCCGGGCCGGCGCCGGTCTGGGTGGCGCCGGTCTGCTGGTTGCGCAGGGTCCACTGGCTGCCGTCGAAACTCAGGCGGTAGTCCGCCCCCGTGAGCTGCCCCACATCCGCCAGTGCCGCAGTGACCGTGGCGCTGCCCGTGTTGCCGCTCGACCCCGACACCGCAGGTTGCAGCGGCCGGAAAAAATTGCCCCCGAGCTGGCCATTCAGGTCCATGCCCTCGCTGTGCTGGGCATTGAAGGTCGCAGCAATCCCCGCAGCCAGCAGGCCCAGCTCATTGCGCGTGCTGTCCAGCACGCCGCCCCGGAAGGACAGGGCAGCACCCAGCTCACCGCCGCTCAGGAAGCGGCCGATATCGGTGCTGGACGCCAGCCCGGCAATGCCCACATTCACCCGTGTGGCATCAAAGGGGTCACGGAAGGTCTGCAACTGGCTGGCAGTGAAACCCACCACCAGCGCCTGGCCGTTGCCCACCAGCACGTTCACCGCGCCGTCATCCTGGGTCACGGTGGTCACGCCCACTTTTTCCGCCAGGCGGTTGATCGCCTGGTCCCGGGCATCCAGCAGATCGTTGGGCGGCTGCCCGCCGCTTTGCGTGGTGGCCCGCACCACCTGCTCGTTGAGGGACGCAATGTTGCTGGCCAGCGCGTTGATGTCACTGACCGTGGTGGTAATGCGCTGGCTGACCTCACTGTTAAGGCTGCGCAGCTGGGTATCCAGCGTCTGGAAGCGCCCTGCCAGCTCATTGGCTTCGCCCAGCAAGACCTTGCGCTCCGGGATTGAGCCCGGGTTGTTCGCCACATCCTGCAGCGCGCCAAAAAAGCGCTCGATGCCGGGGGCTATACCGACAGACGGGTCCGCCAGCAGGCTGTCAATGCGGGAGGTGAGACTGCTGAGGGTGCTGAATCCGGCGCTGGAGGAGCTGCGGCTGCGCACGTCCTGGGCCAGGAACTGGTCGTAGCTGCGGGTGATGGAGTCCACCTTCACACCGGTGCCGAGGAAACCCGCGCCGGTCGCTTCCGGCGGCAGGGTGGCGAAATTCACCCGCTGGCGGCTATACCCCGCCGTGTTCACGTTGGCGATGTTCTGGCCGGTCGTAGAGAGCGCCCGCTGCAATGAGAGCAGCGCAGAAGTCCCGATGTTGAGCAGATCCGCCACAGTGAGCCTCGGTCAGGGTTCAGGCGGCCTCGGGCCGCCGGTCAGAAAGGGTTGGCGGCAGCTGGGCGGAATTCTTTAGCTCCGCCACGGTCTCCGCCAGGCTGCCACGCTGCAGGATCGCGAGGATTTTGTCGGCGTAAGCCGGGTCCGTCGCATAGCCCGCCGCCTGCAGTTCGCGCAGGTAGGCCTCGGGCTCGGCCGCGCTGGCCAGTGCCTCCTGATAGCGCGGGGCACCGCGAATGAGGTCGACATAGTCGGCAAATGACTCCGCCGTGCTGCCGTACACGCGGAAGGACGCGCGCTCCAGCCGGGCCGCTGCACCGTCATACTCCACGGTTTGCACCGTGGTGGTGGGGCCCTGCCAGCCGCGCCCGGCCTTGATGTTGAACAGGTTGTGGCTGCTGCCGGCAGCCGCCGGCAGTGCGCGCTGGCCCCAGCCGGTTTCCAGCGCCGCCTGCGCAATCAGTACTGCCGGGTCCACGCCGAGTTCGGCAGCGGCGGGCACCGCCTGCGGCCACAGTTCACGGACGAAGTCCTCGGGGGCGGTGGGCGGTGCCGGCGGCCGGCCGGCGGCGGCCAGCGGCGGCTGTGCGGCGGGCGCTGCAGCGCCAGTCTCCAACGCTGTGCCACCGGGGGCTGCGGGGGCCCGGCTGTAGCGTGCCGGCGGCAGCAGCGTTGACGCCTGCCCGCCCTGTGGCGGCAGCAGGGGCTGGGCAGTCTCCGCGGGCGCAGCATCGCTCACCGCACCCGCCGCCTGCAGCTGCTCCACCAGCACCTGCGCCAGGCCCAGTCCACCGTGGTCCGCAAGGTCCACGGACAACTGCTGGTCAAACATCTGCTGCCAGTTCTTCAGCTGATTGCTGTTGAACAGGCCGCCCTCCGGCGTGGCATCGCGCATGGCTTTCAGCATCTGCTGCACGAAAATCGCTTCAAACTGCGCCGCAACCGGCTCCGCTGCGGCGGCCGCATCCTGCCGGGCATCGCGCCGCAGTGCCGCGAGGCCGCTGAAGTCGTGGTACAGAGATGCCTGTGCCGCCTGCATGACGCGCCCCTAGATCACAATCAACTGGGCGCGCAGGGCACCCGCCTGCTGCAGCGCCTCGAGGATCGCTATCAGGTCCCCGGGGGCCGCGCCCACGCCGTTTACCGCAGCGACCAGTTCCTGCAGGGTGATGCCCGCATCGAGCAGGAACATGCGCGCGTTTTCCTGCTCCGCCACCACTTCGGAATCCGGGGTGACCACGGTCTCGCCGCCCGCGAAGGCACCGGGCTGGCTCACGTTGATGTCTTCGGAGACGGTCACCACCAGGTTGCCGTGTGCCACCGCCGCGGTTTCCACCCGCACATCGCTGCCAATAACGATGGTGCCGCTGCGCGAGTTGACCACCACCCGCGCCGGCGCCGACGCGGGATCGACCTGCAGGTTTTCGACGATGGAGACAAAGGCAACGCGGTCCGCCAGATCCGCAGGTGCCTGCACCTCGATGGACACGGCGTCAATCGGCTGCGCCGTGCCCACGCCCAGTGCGGCGTTGATAGAGCCCGCCACGCGCTGCGCGGTGGTGAAGTCCGGCGCATTGAGGTTCATGATCAGGGTCGGCGCGGTGGCGAAGGGGCTGTCCACCGTGCGCTCCACGGTCGCGCCGTTGGGAATGCGGCCCGAGCTGGTGGCGTTGACCGTCACCCGGGAGCCGTCCGCGCCCTCGGCGCCAAAGCCGCTGACCAGCAGCGAACCCTGTGCCAGGGCGTAGGTTTCACCGTTGGCGGCTTTCAGCGGCGTCATCAACAGGGTGCCGCCGCGCAGGCTCTTGGCGTTGCCCAGCGAGGAGACGGTCACGTCGATGGTCTGCCCCGGCTTGGCGAAGGCCGGCAGGTCCGCGTGCACCATGACCGCGGCGACGTTGGTCAGCTGCGGGTTGACGTTGGCAGGGATGTTCACCCCCAGCTGTGCCAGCATGCTCTTCAGGCTCTGGATGGTGAACGGCGCCTGAATGGTCTGGTCACCGCTGCCGTCCAGGCCCACCACCAGGCCGTAGCCGATCAACTGGTTGCTGCGCACGCCGTTGACGCTGGCGATATCCTTGATGCGTTCGGCGCTGGCCTGGGAGGACAGCAGCAGCACCAGCAACAGCGGGCAGAGACGGGACCAGAGTAGGGTTAGCATCAGCGTGCCTCAGAAGGGAACCAGGGGGCTCATGAAGAACCGGGTCAGCCACCCGGGCGTGTTGGCTTCCTGACCGACGCCGGTGCCACTGTAGGAAATGCGCGCGTCGGCAATCAGGGTGGAGGAAATGGTGTTGGTGGGGCTGAGGTCCTCCGGGCGGATAATGCCGCGCAGGCGGATGTACTCATCCCCCTGGTTGATGTTGATCCACTTCTCGCCCTGGATATACAGATTGCCGTTGGGCAGCACCTGCGCCACCTGCACCGCGATGGAGCCGCGCAGGCTGTTGCTCTGGCCCAGGGCAGCCTCACCGGAGAAGGCGCTGGCGCCGTTGATATCCACCCCAAGGTTGTAGCGGCCGTTGACGGTGACCGGCTGGCCGAACACGGTGGGGCTGGTCAGGTTGATCTCGCTGCTCTTGTCCAGCTCGGTGTCGCTGCTCTTGCTGCCGGTGGTGGCCTCGACCAGTACCACGCTGACAATATCGCCCACCTGTACCGCGCGCGTGTCACTGAACAGCGACATCGCCTGCGAGGACACGTACACACCGCCATTGGTGGGCGGTTTCGGCAACAGGGAATAATCGATGGGATCCACCGGCCCGTACAGCTCGTGGCTCTTCTCGGGCACACCGCCGCAGCCCGCCAGAAGAACCAGGCCGGCCGCGAGCATCACAGGTTTCAGGGAAGCGCGCACGATCACTCCTTACAGGTTGTTGGAGACGAACTGGAGCATCTGGTCAGCGGTGGAGATGGCCTTGGAGTTCATCTCGTAGGCGCGCTGGGTTTCGATCATGTTCACCAGCTCCTCCACCACATTCACGTTGGAGCTTTCCACATAGCCCTGAACCACCGTGCCCAGGCCGTTGATCCCCGGGTTGCCGGGCTGCGGCGCACCGCTGGCGCCGGATTCCACCAACAGGTTCTCGCCGCGCGCCTGCAGGCCGGCCGGGTTGATGAAGTCGGTGAGCTGGATATTGCCCACCTGGCTCACCGCGGCGCTGCCCGGCACCGTGACCGATACCGTGCCATCGCCACCGATGCTGATGGAGGTCGCGTTCTGCGGGATGGTGATGGGCGGCTGCAGCTGGTAGCCGGCAGAGGTCACCACAATGCCCTGGTCGTTGATCTGCAGGGAGCCGTCGCGGGTGTACGCCTGGGTACCATCCGGCAGCAGGATCTCGAAGAAACCGCGGCCCTGGATAGCGAGGTCCAGCGAGTTGTCGGTTTTGGTCAGGTTGCCCTGGGTGAACAGCTTTTCGGTCGCCACCACCCGCGTGCCGGTGCCGATCTGCAGGCCCGAGGGCAGCAGCGTGTCCTGGGAGGACTGGGCACCCACCTGACGCACATTCTGATACACCAGGTCCTCAAAAATCGCGCGACTGCGCTTGAAGCCCGTAGTGCCGACGTTGGCCAGGTTGTTGGCAATGGTCGACATGCGCGTCTGCTGCGCGTCGAGGCCGGTCTTGGAAATCCACAGTGACTGTGACATGGCCTGAATTCCTTATTCGAGTCGCATTAATTGGGTTGACGCCGTATCCAGCTCCTGGGCCGTGGACATCATGCGTACATGCATTTCGTACTGTCGTGCCAGCTCGATCATGTGCACCATCGCGGACACCGGATTGACGTTGCTGGATTCCAGCATGCCCGAGGCCAGCCGCACTTCGGCGGCGGGGGCCGAGGCCAGGCCGTCTCCAGCGCGCAGCAAACCGTCCGGGCCCTTGTCGATCTGATCGGCCGGCGGGTTGACCAGCTTGATGCGATCCAGCACCGCCACGGCGTTGATCTGCTCACCCAGCGGCACGATCGACACGGTGCCGTCGGAGCCCACAGTCAGTGAGCTGAACGGCGGCAGGGCAATCGGCCCGCGCTCGCCGAGTACCGGCTGTCCGCCACCGTTGACCAGCTGACCGAACTCGTCCACCCGCAGATCGCCGCGGCGCGTGAGGGCCTCAGTGCCATCCGGGGCCTGCACCGCGATCCAGCCTTCGCCGACCAGCGCAACATCGAGGTCGCGTCCGGTCTGCTCCAGGCTGCCGGGTGCCAGGTCGGTGCCCTTGCGCTTTTCGATCGTGTACACGCGGCTGGCAGCACCCACGCCGTCGAGGTAGCGGCTTTCCGCGCTCACGAGGTCCGCCTTGAAACCGGGCGTCGCGGCGTTGGCCAGGTTGTGGCTGTTGGCGGCCTGCGCCAGCATCATTTCCTGGGCGCCGGAGGCGGCGATGTAGACGAAGTGATCCATCAGCTACGCTCGGCGTGGATTAACGCAGGTTGATCACGGTCTGGGTGACCGCGTCTTCTGCCTGAATCACCTGCGCGTTGGCCTGGAAGTTGCGCTGGGCAATGATCAGGTCAACGAGCTGCGCGGTAATTTCCACGTTGGACTCCTCCAGTGCCGCCGACTGGATCACCCCGAGCCCCGAGGTGCCGGGGGCGCCGACGTTGGAGGGACCGGACGCAAAGGTCTCCACCCAGTTGGTGTCGCCGATGGGCTGCAGGCCATTGGGGTTGTTGAAGTTGGCCAGCGCAATCTGCGCCAGCGCGCGTGACTCACCGTTGGTGAAGCGGGCGAAGGCGATACCGGTGGAATCAATCTCCAGGCCGCGCAGTTGGCCCGCGGCAAAGCCGTCCTGAACGACGCTGCTCACCGCAAAAGGGGTGCCGAACTGCGTGGTATCAGAGAGGGACACGGTGATGTCCTGTGGGTCTGCGCCGGTGCCCGCACCCGCCGAGTTCAAGGGCTGCCAGCCGGTGATGTTCACTTCCACCGGCAGCGTCAGCGGATCGAACTGGCCGTTGGACTGGAAGGTCAGCGTGTCCGGCCCGGAAGTGGTCACGCCGTCCACCAGGGAGTGTACTTCCCACTGGTTGGGTGTGGCGGTCTTGACGAAATACAGGCTCAACACGTGGGGGTTCCCGAGGCCGTCATACACCGTGGTAGAGGTGGTGGCGTTGAAGGAGCTCGGGTCCGGCGAGGTGGGCGGCAGGGCGAAGGCATCGAAGGGGCCACCAAACGGCACGGTGGGTTGCACTTCACGCGAGTCGAGGTTGGACGTCAGGTCAACAAGGCCGGTGGGGTTGGGGTCCAGCAGCGAAGTATCGATCTGGATATCACCCAGCTGCCCCGTTACGTCACCGACAGCGTTCACCTGGAAGCCCTGCAGGCGGGAACCCGCGTTGCTGACGACAAAGCCCTCGCGATCCACCTTGAAGTTCCCCGCACGGGTGTACTGCAGCGCGCCGTCAACGCTGAGCTGGAAGAAGCCACCGCCACTGATGGCGAGGTCCAGGGCGTTGTCGGTGAAGCTGATGTTGCCCTGGCCGAACTCCTGCGTCACCGCAGACAGGCTCACGCCCTTGCCGATGGCGTTGCCGCCGGCACCGAGCAGGCTGGTGGCAAAGACATCGGCGAACTCTGCGCGCGAGGTCTTGTAGCCCACCGTGGAGGCGTTGGCGATATTGTTACTGATGACATTGAGGTCTGCACTTGCAGCGTTAATGCCCGAAATTGCGGTATCAAAGGCCATTGTCTCTCTCCTGGCTCAACAAACGGTGGCGCGCGGTCCCGGGGGGCCCGTCGCTGTTACAAAATGCTCTTGATCGTGTTCATGCCCACCGTCTGACCATTGGCCAGGTTGAGGGCAACATCACCGGTACCGGCAGCGATGGCCACTGACTCCACGCGCTGGTGGGCGTAGACCGGTACCGTGGTGGATACGCCACCCACCAGGGCTTCCACTGAAACGCGATACTGGCCGGCTTCGAGTTGTGCACCACTGCCATCGCGGCCGTCCCACTGGACGCGGAAATCAGAACTCACACCGGGCGGCAGCGCCGCGCTGTAGACCAGCCGGCCACTCATGTCCTGGATAAACAGGGTTGCCGAGGTGGCATTGCCGGTGAAGGCCACCGTGGCATCCAGGGCCAGTACGGGGTCGTCGCCCCCCTCCGCACCGCCTTCGACGGGGCGCAACAGGCCAACATTGCCCTCGGTCACCACATCGCGGCCCACCAGGTTCGCCGCCTGCAGGGCCTGGCTGCCAGTCAGTGCCGAAGCCAGGCCGCCGAAGCCGGTGTTCAGCTCCTGAATACCCGACACCGTGCCAAACTGCGCGAGCTGGCCCATGAAATCCATATTGTCCAGCGGCTTGGTGGGGTCCTGGTTTTTCAGCTGGGCGACCATCAGCGTCAGGAACGCCTCAGAACCCATATCCTCAACGGAATTGGCCTGTCGCGGTGCCGCTTCCGGTTGTGGAAACAGCTCATTGATGCCGGCGAGCGTAGTCATCGGTGTCGTCCTCTGGAATTATCGACCCAGCGTGATGGTGCGCTGGATAAGCTGTTTGGCGGTGTTCATGGCCTCAATGCTGCTCTGGTAGGAGCGCGAAGCCGATATCATGTTGGCCATTTCATCCACCGGGTTGATGTTGGAGCGGTAGATGTAGCCCTCCGCGTTGGCCAGCGGGTGGGATGGCGCAAACTCCTGCCGCGGGGGCAGCGTCGACTCGACGATTTCCGCAACGCGCACCCCGGCGGCGCCCTCGGCGTCGCCGAGGCCGTCCTGCAGCAGGGTTTCAAACACGGGATAGCGCGCTTGATAGGCCCCTTCCGGCGTGCTGCTGACCACCTGTGAATTCGCCAGGTTGCTGGAAATGGTGTTGAGCCGCACGCTCTGTGCTTCCAGGGCCGACGCCGATACCGCCATGATGTTGAACAGGCTCATGCTCATTCACCCCGTATAGCGCGCTGCGTGGACTTGATGCGGCTGTCCAGAATTGTCAGGCTGGCCTGGTAGCGGATGGCGTTGTCCATGAACTCCGCATGCTCGCGCTGGGCCTCTACCGTGTTGCCATCCAGGGCCGGCTGGCTGGGCACGCGGTACAGCAGGGGCTGTTCATTCGCCGCCCCCATACCGCCGTTGGCATCCAGGTGACGGGCGTGCGTGCGACGCAGCCCGCCGGCGGTCGCCGCCTGCATGGCGGCTGCAAAGTCGATGTCACGGGCCTTGTAGCCGGGCGTGTCCTGGTTCGCCAGGTTGGCCGCTATCAGCTCCAGGCGCTGGGCGCGCAGCGCCATTGCCTGGCCACTCGTTCCAAAAACCCGGTCGGTAAAACTCATGTCGGTCACTCCTTCTTGCTGCTTACTCACAGCACGCGCAGGAAACCTAATCAGGAACCGTGCCAACCATAAAATAGTCTTTTATTACAATGCGTTAAGAAATTTCTGAGCGGAGTTCAGGGGCCGATTGGAAGCCCGCTTGCCGCTCCGGCGGCAAAAATTGCCGCCCCACCACACAGCGGCAGAGTTGTCCGCGACTGGCATGGTTCCTGCTTTACCACCCGTTGACGACCTGTTTGGGAGGCTTCATGTCAATTTTCCGGCGCACCCGGTTGCGCCTGCTGCTCATCGCCATCTTTCTGCCGGCCTTCTTCGCCGCGGGCACGCTGGCTGAGATACTCCATCCACTGGAGGACGTGGTGGCGGCCGCCAGCGCTGAGGCGACCGCGGCGGCACAGGCGCAGGGCTACACCGACCTTGAGGTGAGCGCACGCCCCCTGGACTCCCGCCTGCGCCTGCAGGCCTGTGGCGAACCGCTGGAGACATTCAGCAACGCCAACGCAAGCGTGCTGGGACCGGTGAGTATCGGCGTGCGCTGCGCACAGCCCAGTGCCTGGACGCTGTATGTGCGCCTGGACGTCAGCACCCGCGCCACCCTCCCCGTGCTGGCTGATAACCTGCCCCGCGGCAGCGTCATCAGCGAACGTGACCTCACCCTGGTGGAACGCACCATTACCAGTGCCACCGATGCGGTGATCCTGGACCCGCAGCAGGCCATCGGCATGGAGCTTATCCGGCCGGCCAGCGCAGGATCGCCGTTGCGGCACAGTCAGCTGCGCCCGCCGCAGCTGATCTCCCGCGGCCAGACCGTCACCCTGATCGCCGGTGGCGAGGGCCTGCAGGTCACCATGCAGGGCCGCGCCATGGCCAATGCCGCGGCGGGTGACCGCCTGCTGGTGACCAACCTTGCTTCCGGGCGCCGGGTCGAGGGCATCGTCAACGCCGACGGCAGTGTGCGCATACCATGAACACGCCGGGGCGATGCTTGTGCTAAACTTTTCTGTCCGGCTGCCGCTAACCTGTTCGAGGCACCCACACGTGCCAGCCATTCACTGACTGCGTGAACCGACATGGACCCAATTGACAACAATGCCAACATCAAACCGTCGCGCGCCGGCGGGGATGCACGCACCAGCACAGTGGACCAGGCCGGACGCAGCAGCCAGGCCAGTGCCGGCAAGCCGGTGGTGGAGGCAGATGCGGTCACCATCACGCGCATGGCGGAAGACATGCTGCAACTGGAGACGCAGTTGGCCAGCGTGCCCGACGCCAATATGGAACGCGTGGAGCAGTTGCGCGCAGCCATTAGCGACGGCAGCTACCGGGTCGATCTGGAGCAGATTGTGAGCAACCTGCTGCAGGCTGAACAGGATCTGTCCTGAACGTGACCCCCGGTGAGCAACTGGCGCAGGCCCTGCGCGCCGAAATCACCGCCCTGGAAACCGTACTCACCCACCTCGACGCTGAACAACAGGCGCTGCGTACTGGTGATGCCGAACGCATCGAAGCCTGCACCCGCGCCAAAGACGCGGCCTTGAAGCAGCTCGCCGGCCTGCAGCAACAGCGTCCCACCTCCGCCACTGACGCCACATTGTCCAGCCAGATCAGCGCGCTCGACAATGCCACCGAGAATCGCGAGCTGCAGGCCCGGTTGATTGCGCTGGGTGAACGCTGCGCCGAGCTCAACGCCAGCAACGGCGTACTCATCGGGCGCCTGACCGAGCACACCCGCAGCGCGCTGCGGGTGCTGCGCCAGCAGGACGGCGATCCCCGGCTATATTCAGGTACCGGAGCCGCCGACAACGCCAGCGACAGCCAAAGCCTCGGCAAGGCCTAGAGCAGCGGGTCCCAAAACGTCAATTAATTGACTCCTGGCCCGGCGTTATTTTGCCGCTCCCTGCACAGCCTGTGCTTCTGCATTCATGAGAACGCCATAAATATCGCCTAATTGCCGTTATTGTCCCCTAATTCCTTTTAATTTCCAATTAATCTTGTTGGCACACACTTTGCTTTACCTTGCTTGATGGACCTTCACTCGAGCATTGATGCCATGACCGACCGATCACCGTTCACCCTCGTCAGCGACCGCGCTGCCAACCTGGCGCCATCCGTTGCCACAGCCGTGGCGTCACCGCTGGGTGAGCGCGATGCAGCGGACCAGCTGCTGGGACTGTTTGATCTGCTGCTCGGTGAAGCCGACCAGAGCGTACTGCTGGAGCGCTTCCACAACTGGGCAAACCGCTGCGGGCTGGCTGACAGCCTGGGCTTCACAGCCGCCGATGACGACCTGCCGGTTGTTCTGGGTGAACAACGCCACCATCGTGCGCTCTATCAGCTGGACATCGACGGCAGCACACTGGGGGCGGTGACCCTGTCCCGCCGCCAGCGCTACAGTGAGCCTGAGCTGACGCTGCTGGAACGGGCACTCGGCGGCCTGGCGCGTGCCCTGCGCCTCGCCCAGCAACTGGCCAGGGCGCAGGCCACTGCCATGCACGACGGGCTCACCGGCCTCCTCAACCGCCGCGCCATGGATGAGCGCCTGGCCCAGGAGCTGCTGCTATCCAGGCGCCACTGCAGCGCGCTGTCGCTGATGATCATCGACATCGACCACTTCAAGGATATCAATGATCAATTGGGGCATCTGGTGGGCGATGAGGTGCTGCGTTGCCTGGCCCAGGCTTTCCGCTCCTGCGTGCGCGAGTCGGACCTGCTGTTTCGCCTGGGCGGCGACGAATTCGCCATCCTGCTGCCCCGCACCGGACTCAGCGGCGCGGCGGATGTGGCGCGCAAGATCCGCGAAACGGTCGAGCACGTCACCGTGGAACTGGCCGCCAACACCGGCGGGGTACTGCCTCGCGTGAGCATCGGCGTGGCCGATCTGCTTCCCGGCGATGATGACAAGGCGCTGCTGCAGCGCGCGGACACCCACCTCTACCACGCCAAGGCACAGGGCCGGGGGCGAGTGTGCATCAGCGTCTGAGCGGACGCCGGCGCAGCCGCAGGGCCAACGCCGGTTCCGGCAACCTGTGGCTGCGCAGCGATCTGCGCGCCCCCGCCGCACCGCAGGGGCGTCGCGAGCCCGGCACGAACCCACGACCTGTCGTGCGCAGCTGGATGACCTGGACGCTGTTTGGTGCCCTGCTGGTCACCACCGCCGCCGCGGGCCACGGCTTTCTGGCGACGGAACCTGTCGTGGCGTCGGTGGCACGCACCGTGGCGCCGATCGGCGAGGCCTCCCCGGTTGAGTTAACACAGCCGATCACCAACACGGCAAATACGCTACCTGCGCTGTATGCCCTGGAAGACACCCAACAGCAGTTGATTACGCAGGTTGAGGAAATCCAGGCAGCAAACCGCGCGCTGCTCAGCCGGCTTGAATCACTGCAGGCGGCGCTGGCACCGGAAGACCCAGAAACAGCCACCCGCTAGTTCGGGTCACTACGCCCCACCCAGAGACGCCCAAGACCATAGCGGTCCTCCAATCCTGCGGCGAGGGCCCGCGCCTGCTGCTGGGACTCCAGCCCGACGATCCGCACCCGGAACAGATCCTGACCGGAGACGGTTGCCGCCTGAATCACAACCGAACCCCGATCCACCTGCAACCGCCCTGCCCAGCGCTCGGCAATACTGCGCTGCACGTAGGATCCGAAATTCACGAACCAGGCACCGCTCACCGCAGGTGTGGCGGACTCTGGAGACGCTTCCTGCGTCGGCGCAGCGCTCTCTGGCACCGGCGAGGGAACCGCCACCGGGGCGGGTGCCGCCGCCGCACCCTCCGCCTCCACAAGACGCTGAGCCAGGCCCGCCTCCAGCTGCTCAATCATTGCCGACAGCTCGCGGTTTTCAGCCCGCAGCTGGCTGAGGTCGCGCTCCAGCCGGGCGTTGCCCTCTGCCACGTCACGGGCGAGACGCTCCTGCAGCAGCAGGTCCTCCCGCGACACCACGTCCACGCGACGCTGCTCAAGCGCCATGAATTCGGCCCTCAGCGCCTCGCGCTCCTGCACCAGGTACCCGTACACCACGGCGCCGATCACGAGCGTGGCGGCAAACAGCGCCCAGGACAGTGTCCGCGGACTCGGTACGCGGCGCGGAGCGGCCACAAAGGGTGGTTCGGGTTCCGGCTCGGGTTCCGGCTCGGGTTCCGGCTC